>ERZ772955.828-NODE-828-length-22231-cov-3.989628_pt1 | contig 22231 bp, 23 predicted proteins | sample MGYA00511133_ERZ772955 | MGnify/ENA primary metagenome ERZ772955 (study PRJEB29015, sample SAMEA2737914) | human oral metagenome | biome: human oral; feature: human-associated habitat; material: dental | place: China | collected 2149 ... | reverse complement strand
ATGTGCATAGAAGTGTTGAAATAACCTCAAAAAGAGATGTTCCAGCAAGCATTGATGACTATAGCATTCAAGTTAATCAGTTACTAGGATTAGCAGTTGAAGAGATAAATGGAATCTAACGAATATTTAATGATTTCCGGTATACAGCACTTTCTGTTCTGTAAGAGGCAATGGGCGTTAATTCATATAGAGAATCAGTGGAATGAAAATTCATTGACCGCTGAAGGACGCGTTATGCATAACAGAGTTCATGACGGAACGGTTCGTGACAACAGAAATGGTGTTATCACTATTAGAGGCCTGCAAGTGAAATCTGATAAATATAGAATTACCGGTACCTGTGATGCTGTGGAATTTTTACCTGATGAAAGCGGAGTTAATATTTCGAAAATGAATGGACTACGAAGGATACGTCCAGTGGAATATAAAAGAGGACACAGTAAAATTTCAGATTGTGATCGAATTCAGGTAACTACACAAGCTATCTGCCTTGAAGGCATGCTTGCTTGCGACATCAAAGAAGGAGCTGTATTTTATGGAGAAACGAGAAGGCGTGAAACCTTTGCAATAACAAATGAATTAAGGGACACTGCGATTTCTGCATTGGAAGAGATGTGGGGGTATTATAGTCGTGGTCATACACCAAAGGTTAAACCCTCCGCTAAGTGCAAAAAATGCTCATTAATAAATATATGTTGTCCGGGTATTTTATACAAGCGTACGCAGGATGTTGGTGCATATATTAAACAACACATTTCTGAGGAACTTTGAGATGAGAAAACTTTTGAATACATTATATGTTACTTCTGAGAATTCCTATCTGTCACTGGATGGTGAGAATGTAGTGATATCGATAGACTTTGATGAAAAACATCGCATACCATTGCACACTCTGGAAAATATAATTTGCTTTTCTTACAAAGGTGCCTCTCCTGCGTTAATGGGTAAGTGTGCAAAGTATAACATTCAGTTGTCATTTTTCTCTCCTCAAGGATGGTATCTGGCGAGTACAAACTCAAACACAAGTGGAAATGTTTTTCTGAGAAGAGAGCAATATCGAATGGCGGATAACGAAGAACAAGCTATTGCTTTTTCAAAATCGTTTTTATATGGGAAAATATACAATACTCGCTATTTTCTCTTAAAATTTAGTAGAGATTATGCCTTAAGGATTGACTGTGAATCCATAGAAACCGTTGCCAGCAATTTAAAAAGCAGTATTAAAAATGTAACTGATGGAGTCACTAAAGATATATTGCTGGGCATTGAAGGTACTGCTGCAACTGAATATTTTGGAGTTTTCGATCATCTGATTTTACAGAATAAGAATGATTTTAAATTCTATTTCAGAAATCGTAGGCCGCCGGTAGATAATGTTAATGCATTACTCTCATTTGCATATACGCTCCTTGCAAATGACTGTGCTGCTGCACTACATGGAGTCGGACTCGATCCTTATGTTGGATTTCTACATGCTGATAGACCTGGAAGGAAATCTTTGGCTCTTGATATGATGGAGGAAATGAGATCTGTATATGCTGATAGATTTGTATTAACCTTGATCAATAACAAAATAATTACGGGACAAGACTTCTATGAGCAAGAGAGTGGAGCCGTTTTATTAACAGAGGACGGACGAAAAAAATTCTTATCGGAGTGGCAAAAGAAGAAGCAGGATAAGCTAAAACATCCCTTTTTAGAAGCAGAAATTAACTGGGGCTTATTGCCACACGTTCAAGCGATGCTTTTAGCGCGATCTGTAAGAGGTGATTTGGAAATGTATCCCCCATTTTTCTGGAAGTAGGTATTATTATGTTAATTCTTATAACCTATGATGTAAGTACGACAACTGCAGAAGGAAAACGAAGACTAAATAAAATTGCAAAGATTTGTTGCAATTATGGACAGAGAGTACAAAATTCCGTTTTTGAATGTGATGTAGATTATTCACAATACGTGTTTATTAAAGATAAACTTTTAAAAATCTTTGATAGCGAGCAAGATAGTATTAGGATTTACAATATTGGAAAAAATTATGCTTCAAAGATAGAACACTTTGGTAATAAAAAGAGCTATGATCCGGAAGGAGTGTTGTTGTTCTAATCACATGTTGCTTAATTAGTGCGAACTGGAAGCTGTTTTAATAATGACGCCTAATTTGTACAGAATAAACATAGTTTTATTAGTTGTAAAATCAGATTTTGTAACTAATAACGTAAAATTGTGTTGCGATAGCACAAGAAAAGTCTTAAAAAGCGACTTAAATTTGTTCATATCGCTGTCGCGTCCCGCATAGGACGCGTGGATTGAAATATCATTCCAAGCAGGTGGTTGGATGTACCATCTCCGTCGCGTCCCGCATAGGACGCGTGGATTGAAATAGCCGTGTCAAAGATGTTATCTGTTCGACAAATGCGTCGCGTCCCGCATAGGACGCGTGGATTGAAATATTAATTATTGCGCCCATTACTACCTCCTTACCTCGTCGCGTCCCGCATAGGACGCGTGGATTGAAATCGTCATGCGGAGCTATCCACGTTCCGCTCAAAGAGGTCGCGTCCCGCATAGGACGCGTGGATTGAAATTTTGGTGGTGTCTCTCTGTCATTACCTTTTAGGTCGCGTCCCGCATAGGACGCGTGGATTGAAATATGTCTGCTAATGTTAATACATTATCTAAAATAGTCGCGTCCCGCATAGGACGCGTGGATTGAAATTTTATGACCGCTAGAAGCACTAATATTCATCATCGTCGCGTCCCGCATAGGACGCGTGGATTGAAATTTTAGGTGTGTTTAAGGTACTTGAAGTAGATAGTCGCGTCCCGCATAGGACGCGTGGATTGAAATAGTATATATGAATGTAACAGAAACTAAACCTGAAGGTCGCGTCCCGCATAGGACGCGTGGATTGAAATTACACTATCGTAGACAGAACCACCCGTCTTTTGAGTCGCGTCCCGCATAGGACGCGTGGATTGAAATCATCCCTGCCATAATCTGCTGAGAATTCCAACCAGCGTCGCGTCCCGCATAGGACGCGTGGATTGAAATATCTTTTGCAAGTCCAAACCAAGATGGATATTGTCGCGTCCCGCATAGGACGCGTGGATTGAAATATTGCATTAAAGTCAACCACTTTTACAAATTTGTTGTCGCGTCCCGCATAGGACGCGTGGATTGAAATATGATAGAGGTTAAGAATAAGCTGAAGAGGATGGGTCGCGTCCCGCATAGGACGCGTGGATTGAAATACTTGCCCAGGTGGCGCATTCGAACTAGGCGACGTCGCGTCCCGCATAGGACGCGTGGATTGAAATTTGAATAAAGAACCTGCATATAACGAGATCCTGTCGCGTCCCGCATAGGACGCGTGGATTGAAATGCCTTTTAAGTCACTTATAAGCTCTAGCGCGTCCTTGTCGCGTCCCGCATAGGACGCGTGGATTGAAATAATCTCTGCCTTGTACACTTGATAACGGTGTAACTCGTCGCGTCCCGCATAGGACGCGTGGATTGAAATTTTGTCATAGCCTACTATACTGGCGCACGTAAAGGTCGCGTCCCGCATAGGACGCGTGGATTGAAATACATACCTAAGACTTGTATCATCCAGCGGTATGAAGTCGCGTCCCGCATAGGACGCGTGGATTGAAATCTTCCATGCGGTTCGTAAAAACAAGCTCCCTCATCGTCGCGTCCCGCATAGGACGCGTGGATTGAAATATTATCTATGCTGATTTGTCTGTTAGATCCGCAGAGTCGCGTCCCGCATAGGACGCGTGGATTGAAATGAGAAGATGAGCTTGTATCTGCGGTTCATCGCGTCCCGCATAGGACGCGTGGATTGAAATACGCACCTAGGATGTATGATGATCTCAAAATCCTGTCGCGTCCCGCATAGGACGCGTGGATTGAAATAAGCACTTGCGAAAGATGATATCAACGCAATCAAGTCGCGTCCCGCATAGGACGCGTGGATTGAAATTAAGATGTGCGATAACGTATACTCGCTCCCGATGTCGCGTCCCGCATAGGACGCGTGGATTGAAATTGCTCACTCCGTCGCGGCGAAGTCCTGGGCATCGAGGTCGCGTCCCGCATAGGACGCGTGGATTGAAATATTACACAAGTAGTTAGTCGTTAGCGCCAATATGTCGTCGCGTCCCGCATAGGACGCGTGGATTGAAATGCATAGTTCGTAAATCAAACTATCGAAGTTGTCGTCGCGTCCCGCATAGGACGCGTGGATTGAAATAAGAAATTAACACGTCTATAACCTGTACCAGGACCCGTCGCGTCCCGCATAGGACGCGTGGATTGAAATTCAATTTTGAGCACTCGAATAGGTGTGCCTGCCGGGTCGCGTCCCGCATAGGACGCGTGGATTGAAATCAGAAAACCGCATACGTGCCAGACGCAGAGCGCTGGGTCGCGTCCCGCATAGGACGCGTGGATTGAAATTTAACTTCGACATGACCTTTTTCCTCAATGTTACCGTCGCGTCCCGCATAGGACGCGTGGATTGAAATGTCAACAACGTTCTTTGATTTGAAGATTGCAACGTCGCGTCCCGCATAGGACGCGTGGATTGAAATATAATTACTTTCAGGAATATTAGCTTTTGCAGTGGTCGCGTCCCGCATAGGACGCGTGGATTGAAATTGTAGCGGTTACCTGTACAACCCCTGTGCCACTGGTCGCGTCCCGCATAGGACGCGTGGATTGAAATAAGGGTAATGAGGCTCTGTATATACAAGGACCGTCTAGTCGCGTCCCGCATAGGACGCGTGGATTGAAATCAGTCGGCAGCAGCTGGTTTAGGAAACTCTCTCGCGTCGCGTCCCGCATAGGACGCGTGGATTGAAATTCTTGATCGCTGCTGGTATTACAGCAATTGTAGGGTCGCGTCCCGCATAGGACGCGTGGATTGAAATGAAACAGAAAAGTCAGCAAGAATCGAGAAATTAGTCGCGTCCCGCATAGGACGCGTGGATTGAAATTCAGCCCCCTTGGAACTCTCCCAGTCAGGTAGCGTCGCGTCCCGCATAGGACGCGTGGATTGAAATGGGTTTGAAGAATCTTATAATGCGGTGGTAAGGTCGCGTCCCGCATAGGACGCGTGGATTGAAATTTTGGTGTTAATTAAGTTTGTAGCTTTTGTTATATTGTCGCGTCCCGCATAGGACGCGTGGATTGAAATCTGATTGTGGTTTTAAGAAATCCATACACAGCCGTCGCGTCCCGCATAGGACGCATGGATTGAAATATAAGCTCAACAGTTATTTCAAATGCGTATCTTTGTCGCGTCCCGCATAGGACGCGTGGATTGAAATTATTGTGAGAAACCGCTTTATCATCTATGTATAGGGTCGCGTCCCGCATAGGACGCGTGGATTGAAATTTTAAAATGGTTATGTTATTAAAAGATATGACCGGTCGCGTCCCGCATGGGACGCGTGGATTGAAATTTGGCTGACCTCGTCCTTATAGCTACTCTGCTAGTCGCGTCCCGCATGGGACGCGTGGATTGAAATACATATCGTGGTTTAATGCTTTTACGGAGGTTGTGTCGCGTCCCGCATGGGACGCGTGGATTGAAATAGGTCTACACTCAATACCGATAGAGTGTGTGTTGTAGTCGCGTCCCGCATGGGACGCGTGGATTGAAATATCTGATATAGCTATCCTGCAGCTTGCAGATTTGTCGCGTCCCGCATGGGACGCGTGGATTGAAATTATAAATACACTAAATCAGAAGAGATGAAGTTCGGGTCGCGTCCCGCATGGGACGCGTGGATTGAAATTAAATTCATACGGCTCTAACATGGAAGCGCTCAGAGTCGCGTCCCGCATGGGACGCGTGGATTGAAATGATATACGAGTTGTAATTGAGTGGCGCTACTGATGTCGCGTCCCGCATGGGACGCGTGGATTGAAATATCCTGTCCCATAACTGAACTATGTTAGGGTTAGCGTCGCGTCCCGCATGGGACGCGTGGATTGAAATTTTGCAACAGCTGTAACAGACATACCCGAATCTTGTCGCGTCCCGCATGGGACGCGTGGATTGAAATATATATAGCGTTTCAATTCTCCGCCTCGAACATTGTCGCGTCCCGCATGGGACGCGTGGATTGAAATTCCTTTAAAGGTCCACAATAAACATCAAAGAGTCGCGTCCCGCATGGGACGCGTGGATTGAAATTGTGGTAGATCTGGGAAATCAAAATTAGTTACATGTCGCGTCACGCATGGGACGCGTGGATTGAAATTCTATTAAGAGCCTTAGCTCCAGCGGCACTTCTTGTCGCGTCCCGCATGGGGCGCGTGGATTGAAATGCTAACTTGTTAATACTCAATTGAACTTTTAAACGTCGCGTCCCGCATGGGCACGTGGATTGAAATTATGATGCAAAAGTAAGTGGATATGGTGATTGGTATGTCGCGTCCCGCATGGAGCGCATGGATTGAAATCAATTTTCCGAGTTACAATATCGAAGTTAGTTTGACAACCTTGTAAACTAGCATATCAACCACATTGTTGTTTTATCATCACTATCTGTCCATTCGTAGCTATTGAGAATTCAAAGAAACAATTAGAAACGGAGCTTCTAGCATGCCAAAAGGAAACCCTAATGCTCAGACAAAAGCAACAGAAAAGTATCAAAAGAAAGCAGGACTAATCAATAAGTCATACAAGTTAAAAAAGGAATTAGTTGAGGAATTCAAAGAAACTTGTGATGTACTAGGAGTAAGTCAAGCCTCAGCTCTTACTGGTTTAATGAAGCAGTTTATTTCAGAAAACAGGTCATTTTTGAAATAATCAGTGGATGATAAAGCTCTTATTTCAAAAACCATTACTTTTTTGAAATAAAGCACATATATTATCAGAACTATCAAAATTTCTCAAAGCCACAAAAAAATCAGGCCAACGCCTGATTTTTTCCTTGCCTTATATAGTTCATTAAATATCCAAGCCCTACTCGCACATCGCCATCTCAATGCTATCGAGATACTGACAGAGCGACTTATTAAACTTCTCATAATCAGCATATGCAAATTCCTCAGTAGCCTGCGCGATATTTACATACACAGTCTTAGTCTGGTTATAAAAAGTAATCATCAGTGGTAGCTTGAACACCGTCGAAAATCCCCTAACAGTGAGATTGCCAGCTTCCTCTATATTCATGATATCATCCTTCGAATGAATGTCTACTAGATGATTGTCCGTTAATATCTCAACTGGCATCTCCTTGCTATCGTAGTAGTCGTACATCTTAGCAGTAGCCTTGCAAATGCCCTCCCAACCGGTAGCATACGTGAGGTCCCACTGCGACAATAGCCAATTCCCATCTGCTCTTACTCCGATTAATAGCATCTTAACCTCCTGACCTATACCACTAGGCATGTATCCAATATTTGCTGATTATAGAGTAAACTCATTAACATTCATTTTCAACCATCTAGTGTAAATAACTCCTCGCATGCATATACCGTCAATCAGCCAAGTTCCCTTTACTCCGTAATTCTAGTATAATACTCCATAACAGATAGAGATATTAAAATAGAGGGTGGACAATAACATGAAGATGCCAACGATATTCGTCGGACATGGAAGCCCAATGATTGCACTCGAAGATAACAACATAACAAAAAAATTCGGAAGCATCGGCCGCAATATAATAGAACGATACGGTAGACTAAAAGGAATCCTTATGATTTCCGCGCACTGGTACACAAACGGTACATTAATAGAAAGCGCAGAAGAGCCTCAGCAAATCTACGATATGTACGGATTTCCTCAGGATCTATATAAAGTGAGATACCGAGTACAAGGTAGTTCAGAACTAACGAATAGGGTGAAAGAGCTGCTAAACGATGAAGTATCAACAAATGACGAATGGGGAATCGACCACGGTGCTTGGACTGTACTAGTCCATATGTTCCCAGCTGCGGACGTCCCAGTGGTTCAGCTGAGTGTTGATAGGAATCTAACAGAAGCAGAAGCATTTGAGATGGGACGCAAACTTTCTGTGCTAAGAGAAGAAGGCTACCTTATTGTGGGTAGCGGTAACATCGTACATAATCTCACACTGGTTGACTGGAGCAACGCTGGCGGCAGTCAGCTTGCTGACGACTTCGATGATGTTGTAAAAAGCATCGTGTTAAGCGGTGATTACAGCACTCTTATAAATGGCATAGAGCGTCGTAGCGATTACAATTACGCCGTTCCGACAAAGGATCACTTTTACCCGCTACTCTACATACTCGGAGCAAGCGAGGGAAGCACAACTCAGGTCTTTAACAACGTAAGGAACATCGGATCAATCTCAATGACATCTTATTTATTTGAATAAGAATGCAGAACTGTAGCACAAGCACTCCGTAATTACGATGTGCAATGTAGACTTAATACGAGTAAATATATAGGGCGATTACCAAAAGGGAGGAATACCATGAATACCAAGACGAGGCTAAAATCAACGATTGCGATTGTAATATCTGCATTGCTCATTCTATCTATTGTAGGCTGCAGCAAGAAAGAGCCTAAGAAAGAGGAAAAGAAGCCATCAAAACAAAAAGTCGCTGAGAAGCACGAGCAGAACAGAAAAGCAGCATATAGTGCGTATAAGACCGTCATCGAGCAGAATAGTATGACGATAAAAGCCTACTCATGGCAGACCGTCCCAGGCAAGAATACATATAATGCTAGAGGTATAGATAGACCTATAGCACTGTGCGACGTGAATGGTGACAGGATTCCAGAGCTGTTCTTCTTCACCTCGCAGAATCAAGGCATAGCAAGACTGCATATATATACGTTCAATGGTAAGAAGGCCGTAGAGCTCAGCTATGCTGGCTTTAATGATGATGTTAATGAAGGCAGATTGTCTGACGTGATGGCAGCAGCTGGCACTTCGTATGTCGTGTATAAGGGCAAGGAAGCAAATACTCTATACATGTATGATTCGAGCGGCGATGATTACATGCAGTACAATATCCACAAGTACACAATGAAGAATTCGAAGCTTGAGCTGGTTGAAACCCTATCTAACCGTGTTAGCCAAGATGATTCGGGAAATACTTCGGATGTATATAAAAGGAACGGTAAAACCGTGCCAAATGCACAGGGCGGCAAGTCGTTTACAAGTTCATTCGCACAACTTGACAAAGCCATCATCTTCAGCACCTATAGGGACGAGAATAACGTGTCGCTATGGAAGAAGTTCAGCTTTGATGGTGCGCTCTGCATATCGTATGATCAGGCGATAACTAAACTGAGCGAGTAGTTGCGATTGCTTCGCTACATGGTCTCATAATAATAACAAAATGATTGGGTGCATATTCGTACCCAAATTTTTTTACAAATGTACAAAGTGATATTACTATTAAGAATTAGATAATATGAAACCGACGCTTAACAATGTCTAGGCATATGATGAAGACTGTATAGTAAAATATATAGTCTATAGTTCCATGGGAATTTCATGATAATATATCAGATATAGATTAAATTAATATAGGACGGAGTATAGGGTATTGAAAAAACAAATGAAACAAAAATTGTTTAATCTCGCTGCAGGGGAATTAGTTTCAGTAATAGTATTTTGGATTAATTTTTTCATATTCAAAAAAATGATTATTGTCACAAATTCACTAGGTCCTATTTCTTTTTCTTTATTTGTTCTTAGTTTTATACTTGTACAAGGATCGGCATTCTGGTGTATTTTAATAAAAAGAATTTCTAAACCGAGGTTTGCCGTAAAATATACAGGCAAGATTTATAATGTTTTCAAAGTATTAGATTTAATTATATTGTGTATAGGATTAGCTATAATAATATTTAATGACAGCAAATCTTTTGCAACTATTATTTCTTTCGCTATTTGGGGATTTGCTGTGATTGAATGGATAAATTATTATAAGATCCAATTATCATACAGTCTTAACCCCCTAGTTTTATTTAAATTCATGTTACAGGGGAAATTGCGAAAAAGTAGAATCTCAAAGGAAATAGACAAATCATTGAAGAGTATAAAATATTACGATTAATCGCATTCTTGATAATTTAAAATGATTTTTCGTATACCTAAACATGAACAATGTTCATGTTTATTAGACTGGGTCTGCCCGCGTGAGCAGTGGCGATTTTGTATTGGATTGTCTCATCCCAGGAGTACATAATAACTATAATTTGTTCACATTTTACTTATGTGCAATCATATTATAATACCTACTAATCATGAAAAAATACTATGCAATATTCCATTGAAATCACCCCAGAAAGCTCAAAAACACTCTGAAATCAGTGGAGTGTGAATAGTGCAAGACAAAAAGTACCAAAAAACGGAATATTTTGCACAATTTTTGATTTAATATTCACTATTTCCGAAAACATGCAGACAAAGTATAAAAATAAGGTTATACTACCTACATGAGAACTATAAAACTTATCACGCAGTAAACTTCTCGCACCTGCAAGCATGGTAGTGAGATGAGAATAAGTGAGGAGACCCTTATGATTAGCATCTTTGATACCGACATTGTGACTTTCGAAAAGCCTAAGTACACATTAGAGATTCGTAGTGACGGCTTCACCTATGCGCACAAGAAGAAAGGTGTACTGAACGTTAGTTTCGACGATATACTGACTATTATCACGACGAACTACTTCAGCTCCAATGGTAGCTACAGTATTAACCTGGTTAGCGTAGATCCTAAACAGAAGATGATAGATATAACTTTGGATGAGGATTATGGCTATGAGAATCATAATATCAAAGAGACTAAGACATTGCTCACAGCATTTGCTGCTCACAAACTCACTAAGGACTTTCCAAACAATATCGGTGAGCTAGATCTCACACTTGGCACGACTCTCAAGGAGAAACAGATAAAGCTCCGCGGTAACAAGATTATCGGTGCTAAGCATGAGGTTGATATTAATGATATTAAACGAGTAGTATGCGCAGTCAGCGCTATAGGAACCTTTGGCATATATACTAGCGAGACCAAGAAGGGATTGTTCGATAAGGCGGATATGGTTGTTCCGATTAATTCCGTCACAGCTCCACTCCTCGAGGCGATAGTCACTAAGAATACAGGCAAGGGAATAGATTTCAGCAGAGGTAACAATTGGGATCAAAAGAACTCTGAATTTATAATTATTCGCTTTATGGAGCCAGGTTTCTTCCTTACAGATAGAGATTCAATCAAGGAAGAATGGCAGAAGATAGCCTTCGATAGAGTAGTTCAGTACGGATATTTTATCAACAAAGATATATAATTTAATTAGCTATAATCAAGATACATTCCTATCTTTTTTTATACGCACACTTTTAAAAGAGTGAGCCATGGCTCACTCTTTTAAATTGTGCTATCCATCTAAAAAAATAATCGAAACAAGTAAAATTATTGGTTAAAAAAATATTGCGTATTTATGTTATTTGAATTAAAATACAATATGTATTAGTTCAATATAACTAACTTTTATAAAATATATCTAACTTATTCAAAATTTTCACACTCATTTATAGGAGGAAAGATGAAGACAACTGGTTTCAAGGGAGTGCTGTCCTTTGTCGTAGCCGTGGCTGTTACCGCCGCTATGGCTTATTCGGCTGTTACGGTCGTCGAGAAGAACAACGCTGCTAAAGAAAAGGCTGCCAAGGAAGCTCAGGCAATTGGTTCAGAGGTTTCCACAGACGGTCTTAAAGATGGAGAATACGAAGGTACTGCAACCGGTTATGGTGGTCCCCTTACTGTTCGCATCACCGTCAAGGGTGGAAAGCTGACAGATATCAAGGTTATATCCCAGACAGAAACACCAGAGTATTTTAACAGGGCGAAAGCTGTAATAGGCAAGATTCTGAGCAGTGGTAATGTGAACGTTGACTCTGTTTCAGGAGCGACTATCTCTTCAAATGCAATCAAGAAGGCGGTTGCTGATGCCCTGCGCAAGGCTGGATCGAAGCAGCAGGCTAAGGTAACGCCAGTCAAGAAAGACGCTAAATCCGCTAAGGGAAGAAAAGGTAATGTAGCAGGATCTTTTGCAATCGGAAGTGCTAACCTAAAAGATGGTGTTTATATTGGATCAGGTCAGGGCTTCAACGGACCAATTAGAGTTCGTGTAACTGTTTCTGGTGGTAATATTACCAATGTCGAGATACTTTCACACAGTGACGATGCACCATTCTTTAATCGTGCAAAGGCTGTTATCGGTAGACTGCTAGGACGTCCAGGCAAGAGTGTAGACACAGTCTCTGGAGCTACATATTCCAGCCGTGGAATCATCGATGCGGTGAGAAATGCACTTGCAGGTGCTGGCAAGATTAACGTCACCAATACTAGCAAGCCTAGCACAGGTGACAAAAAGCCAAGCACAGATGATACAAATCCATCGGTTAACCCTGAGACAGGGGAGCCATCATATGTAGATGCAGCTCTTCGTAAACATTACCCGGGAGATAAACTCAAGGATGGCGAATACACTGGAATTGGTATCGGATACCTCAATCCAGGTGGAATCAAGACTTACGTTACAGTTAAGGATGGTGAGATATCTAGCCTCAGAGTCGGAATAGGCGAGGATTATCGCGATGACATGGGACCATTTAGAAGAAAGGCAGAGAACGTACTACCTTTCTTACAGGGCAAGGAAGGTCGCTGGAACATCGCGAAGATGGGACTTTATCGTGAATATTTCGAGTCAATAAGAAAAAGCAGCGATCCTAAGGCAAAGGTCAAGGAACTATTTGGCGACAAGTATGTGAGCATGCTCAATGGACTATCAGGAAATAATACTGAATCTGACCTCACACTCATGTCGAGAACCGTAAAGACTTACATGAGCGACCGTTACGAGGGCAAGAAGATGTTCGATAGCGTAACAGGAGCTACAGTTAGTGCGAGCGGAATTTCTGCAGCAACTAAGGAAGCAAGCAATAAGTCTGCACATGATCAGAAAACTAACTCTGATGTGAAGGAAGTTGCAATCATATCGCCTAAGACCAAGACAGTAGAGGTTAACACCGGTAGCACAGTTGATTTCTCTGAACTTAAGGCAAAGATTGTAAAGAAGGACGGAACAGTATCAGAAGCTTCGTGGGATGATTTTGCAGCAAACGGACTCAGCATCACTGACGAGGACGGAAATGCAATCGAAAACGGCAGCGATCTCAAGGCTTATGGTGACAAAAAGGTTATCAAGGCTAGAGTAGTTCACAAGGAATCACTATCATATGACAGCTTCAGAATCCTAGTTGGACGTTACAGCAGAGACTACATCGTAGGACTTGAGTACAGCAAGGACGGTTCGAAGTGGTATAAGGTGAGCAAGGTTGATATGGATTCGGTAGATGACCGCAAGATTGATGACCAGCAGGTTATCGATGCACCGACATCGTTCGAGTATGAAAATGTTAAGGTTCGTCTGGTTTCCAAGAAAGGACACCGTTACGAGTACACAACAGACAAGAAGCCTGTAAATAGAAAGGTTAAGTACACATTAGTAAATGACGAAAATCCTAATGCTCCATCTGCGCTGTTCGTGACATTCCAGCTTTCTGGCACAGAGGCCGACAAGCAGCTTGTTGAGAATAATGGTGGAAATAATGACAATCCAGGAACAACAGATCCAGATGAGAATCTACCTGAAGTAGAAGTAGACAGCAAGGTAATCGAGACAGAACTCGATGAACCAGGCAGACCAAAGTGGACTGAGCGTATGCCTATTAAGCCTGCGACTGTTAAGAGTCTGGATAAGGATGCAGAGATGCAGGCAACCATCGAAGGACTTCCTAAGGGGCTCAGCTTCGACGGTACAACTATCACTGGAACACCAGTCGTGGACGATAATAACTGGGACGGTGACGGGGGGATGTTCAAGACAGTAACCCTGAAGTTCAAAGCCAAGAAGAACGGTAAACTGCTAGTTAGAAAGTACAAATACTGGATTTATAGAGACAAAGACCACGACGGAATCGCGGATGACGATGAGGATGGCGGAGTAGCATTTACACCTCAGAGAGTGAATACACAGCCAATAGAAGTGAATGGCAAGGAGCCAACACTCGAGGATTACAAGGCTAAGTTTAGCAACATTCCTGCTGACGGTTCGGTTAAGGTAACTCTCGTACAGAAGCCAGATCTATCCAAGAAAGGATATACAAGAGCAGTACTAGAGTTCTCGGTAGATGGAATAGATAAGAAGACTAAGACGCCAGTAATGGTTAATGTCAAGAATCCAGTAGAGAATGCTACAACTGCAGCTGTTGCAAGCAGTGCAGCTAATACAAGAAGTGCTGCTACATCAGCGATCGCTAGCTCAAACACAAGAGCAAGTTCAGGTGCAGCAAGTGCAAGTCACCCAGAGAGTGGTAAGGTTTATAAGAAAGAAGACGCTCAGAAGTCAGCAGAGAGCAGGGGAACTGCAGAGAACTCTGCTGCAGCTGAGACGGAAAGGACGGAATCGTGAACTTAATATTTGGAATCGCAGTGACTGTCATATTCTATATTCTGACGGCAGATGCAATTAAGAAGCACCCAGGGGCTTTTTATCTGGGTATATACGTATGGTGCGGAGCAGTTGTTATGTACTTCAACCTCGGATATGACCAGAAATTCCCAGAGTGGTTCAACATATACTTTATGAACATGTTCAGTAGAGGAATCTTTACAACAGCTACCTTTATGGTGGTAATGTATCTTGGTGTCATCACTAAGCACAACAAACTGTCTCGTAAGCTGATGAGCGTGCGCGGAGAGATATCTATCATAGGAAGCTTGCTGACTCTCAGCCACAACGTGGTGTTCGGAGTTAAGTACTTCCCGATGTTATTTACAAATCCAAAGGCTATGCCTACGAGAGAGCTAATCGCATCGTCAATCACTCTGTGCCTACTAGCTATGCTTATTCCTCTCTTTATCACCTCGTTTAAGGTGGTTCGCCGCAAGATGAGTGGTAAGACTTGGAAAAAAGTGCAGCGCATGGCATATCCGTTCTTTATCGGAATCTATGTACACATCATGGTGCTGTACTCAGCGGATGTAAAGTCTCACATAACCGGAATAATCATTTACACCTTGATTTACGGCAGTTACGTAGTACTTAGACTTAGAAAGGCAGCGCTAAAGAGCAGAAAGCTCAAGGCGGCTACAGCATAAACTCGATAGCTTTCATATTCTATACATAAAATAAAGTAGTAAGCAGGGGCTGGTCTCATTTGAGACCAGCCCCTGTGATGTTTCATATTATTAATACTTGTAGCTAGGCACAAGTTCCTTAAGCGTAGGCATGATGCCTACATTGCCAGGAGTCTGCCCTGGTAGCTGCCAGAAATCGTGAGCGCAGTACACGTTGCCCTCGATTATAGCAGGTCCAGTAGGAGTAACTGCGACGTCCCAGCCGACGTATCTGATCTGTGGAACCTCCATAGCTGCCTTTAGAATCATCTCCTTGGCCTCTTTGAAAAGAGGTGTCTTAAAACCTACTAGCTTCTCATGTGTATTAGGGTGCTCAGTATATAGACCCTCAGCCTTAGTATCACCAGAGTGTGCAGGGAAGAGGAACTCACCGGTCTCTAGGTCAACTGGTCCGTGAACTCCATAGTTATCTACAACTCTGCCGTTAATACCGAATTTCTGCACTGCGTAGATTAGGTGTGGCTTGCCGTCATCACCGATAATCGTGATCATACGCATCGTGTTGGCACTGCCGGAATATACCTTGTCGAGATCAGGATGGTTCTCGATAACGCCCTCGAGAGTACCAAATCCCTTTTCCTTGATATATGAATAGAATGCATCGAAATTCTCGAAGTCAGAAGTCACTAGTCTCTCGCAGCCTATGCCGCATTCGAGATCCTTCATCTTGCAGAAAACTTTGCCTTTTCTGTTGAAATACGCCTCGACCTCGTCCTTGGTAGCAGTCTCGAGTTCGATGAAATCACGACCGATGTAATCCTTGAATTTCTCATTAAATTCATCCTTGTTATCAAAGAAATGTGCGTAAGCAGGGTCATTCATCTGAGATACAAGCTTCTTGCTTCTGAATCTTGTGAGATAAGTGTCTCTCTCTGCATCGGTTTTGTCCCAGAACTGGAAGATTACATAATCATAGTAGCCAGCATCGAATTTTCTCATGCAGTGCACAATGTCCATCACGCATGCAAGCTTGCTCTTACCGGATATTCTGTGTGCTTCGTTGACACAGTCCGTGAACTTCTTGAAGCTCGCGTTCTTTAGCACTCTTAGTCCGTACTTTAGTTTGCTTTCGCCCATTTAATTTCCTCGTTTCATAAATCGTAAATTTTCAGTTTATCTTTAACATTTTATATCAGGTAATAGTTATAAATCAAATGTTTATTGGGCAAATTCATGCGCCGTAGGATGCCCAATGCCTTGCAGACTATGGTATCATAAGCATATTGAATTTAAGAAAAAGAAGTTAATAAGATTATGCAGCTAAATGATCTTGATAACGGCACTGCAATCGATAGCAGCACAGTGTTAACACTGGGAGCATCAGCGTCTTACATCATAATAGATACATGAAAAGGGCTTAGGAGATATGGCTAGACAGAGATACTCGGGACAAGGATATAGGGGATACGGTAGAGTGAATAAGAAGATGGAGAAAATGGTTGCGACATTAGTGATTGCTGCAGCTGTTTTCGTCCTTAATCAGATGGGAATAGATATAGGAGGCTCAGGTAGCTCAGGTAGCAAGGTAAAGCCCCTAAAGGAAAAGAGTGTAGAGCAGCTACTCGATGAAGTGAAGGTTGCTTCTCCAGATGAGTACGCAGATTATGACCGTGACTCCTATACAGAGCCATACAAGAAAATCGAGTATAAAGGCAGAAAGTATTCGCTGAGAAAGTTCGCCTTTGTGACGAGTAAGCACTACAAGGATGGCGATTATATAGACCCATATACGGGCGATGAACTCTCTCTTGATGACAGCAATTTTGACCATATCATCCCGCTTAATTATGTGAATAAGCATGGGGGCGCCAAATGGAGCCATTCCAAGAAGCATCAGTACGCGACAGACGTTCGAGTTGGTGTAGACGTAGATGGGGCGGTAAATCGCGATAAGTCAGACAAGGGGCCGAGCGAGTGGCTGCCAGAGACTAATGTTGATGACTACTGCTACACTTGGCTGGTCATCGCTGTGAGCTACGATATACCGCTTTCGCCAGAGGACGTCAAAGTTATTAGGGATAATATCGGAAGCAGTCCAAAGCTGATAAATCCATATAATTAAAGGAGTGCTGCTATGTACATGTATTATTACGACTCGCCGATGGGTGTTATTAAGCTTTGCGCAGATGAAGAGAGCCTTCTCGGTATCTGGTTCGATGAAGAGCGGATAGCAGAGGCTTCTTTAGATATCGAAGCAATCGAGAATTTCCATGATAATAAACATATAAGCGATGCAGTGCGCTGGCTTGACGAATACTTTGCAGGAACTGTTCCAAGCTTTACTCCGAAGCTAAAGCTGCAAGGGTCAGAATTCAGAAAGAACGTCTCGAAGATAATGCTGGAGATTCCGTATGGCGAGCTTAGCACCTATGGTGAAATTGCAAATGAAGTGGCTATGAGAATCGGTAAAGACCGCATGTCAGCGCAGGCTGTTGGAGGAGCAGTCGGTAGCAATGAGTTTTCAATCATAGTGCCTTGTCACCGAGTGGTTGGGAAGGGCGGAAAACTCACGGGCTATGCGGGAGGAATGGATAAGAAGGTTTATCTGCTTCGCCATGAGGGTGTTGATTTCGAAGGGCATAATCTAAGGATATAATACTTGTATTTCACCTCATAGCATCATATTATGATACTATGAGGTGTAGATATGATAAAAACATACAATATGATTATGCATGAGTTACATGAATACAGAAACCCTAAGACAAAACTTGGAAGATTAGTTAAGGAAGGCGTGTACACGCCTGTTATCAGGGGGCTTTACGAAACAGATCCTAATACGGCAGGGTATCTTTTGGCTGGAAGTATCTATGGTCCATCCTATTTGTCGTTTGATTTTGCTCTTTCGTATTACGGAATGATTCCAGAAATTGTTTATACAGTGACATGTGCAACATATAATAAAAAGAAAAAGCGCATATATGAAACTGAATTTGGCAACTTTATATACAGAGATGTGCCAGTTAAAGCATATCCAATAGGAATAATTATTAAGAATGAAGGTGATTACTCATTCCAAATTGCAACGAAAGAAAAGGCTTTGAGCGATAAGCTTTATTCAATGAAACCTATTTCTAATCAAAAAGAACTAGAGACCGTACTTGTTGATGAGCTTAGAATTGATATGGTTGAAGTATTAAAGTTGGATGAGAATGATCTTCGTGAAATTTCAGAAGCATATCATTCAACGAATGTGAGTCTTTTGTATAGGCTGGTTAAGAGAAGGACGATAAAAAATGAAAAACGTGATTGAACAGATGCTTGCAAAATAGCAGGCAGAGCTATGCTCTTTGCCTGCTATTCTCGTTTGATTTTAGAATTACTTTTCCGCCTACCGTCCAGTTGATGGCATTTGTAGGGCATATGCTCCTGCACTTGCCGCAGCGAATGCATTCAACGCTGTTGATATTATGCAGAACCTTGACCTGCATATCGCAGTGGATTTCGCATCTCATGCAGTTAATGCATGTACCTCTATCTACTTCCATCTGAAGCACGCTAAAGCGGTTGAAAAGCGAATATATCGCGCCTAGAGGGCATATGTATTTACAGAAAGGTCTGTAGATCATCGTCGAAAGTATGACCGTGATAATCAGGAGAATCATCTTCCAGTCGAACAAGATGCCCATCATAGCTCGGAGGGATTCGTTCTTAATGAGAAGCGGGATACCGGCTTCGATAGTGCCAGCAGGACAGATGTACTTGCAGAAGAAAGGCTCTCCAATCCCAAACTCATTCGATATTGCGATCGGAAGTGCAAATACGAATACCGCAAGTATAACGTATTTGAGATATCTGAGCGCTCTATCTAACTTCGTAGGTATCCTTCGCTTCTTAACTCTAATCTTGTAGAGCAAGTCCTGAAAGAATCCAAACGGGCACAGAAATCCGCATACGAACCTACCGAGAAATGCTCCAGTAATAAGCAAAAACCCCATCACGTAGTATGAAACGTGGTATTTGTTACCGTTTTCGACCGACTGCAGTGCTCCGATAGGGCACGCTGCGCCGGCTGCCGGGCAAGAATAACAGTTTAGACCAGGTGAGCAAAAACTCTTACTCTTTCCTTTGTGTATGGTGCCGTCGGTAAAATTCGAGACATGCGGATTGGTCATGAACGTCGCTAGGAGCTGAACTAAATGACGCCTCGTGTTGTTAGTCTTCATGGCGCCTCCTATCCGATTCCTATGCACTCGAGACAGACGGTGGCAGCCTTGCTGAAGACCGTCATCATCTCACCTCTACTGATACCTATTATTAACATAACGATACCAGCCGCGATGAGCGCAGCCGGTATCAGCCTTTTATACTTTTTAGACATAAACTATTCCTGACAATCCCTACCTATGATAATTTCTTAAGATGCGAATTTACTTCCTTCATGTAGAGTTCAGTAATCGCATCAGTATCATGTGTTGAGAAAGCTCCAACCTTTGGATCGCCAATTTGCTTTCCGTTCTTATCAAAGAACACGGTGGTAGGAGTGCCACTTACGTACTGAAGGAGTCCTTCGTTCAAAGAGTCGCTTGGAACGAGCGTCTTTGCCGTCAATCCCTGCTTAGAGAGAATCTCCTTTGCAGTGTCTGGTGAGGCTTCTCCATCAAGACAAATAGATACAAACTGTACGTTGGAAGGAAGCTGGTTCTTGAGCTTCTCAAGTGCAGGCATCTCATCGATGCAGTAGCCACAAGTCGTCGACCATACGTTAACCACGGTGAGGTCGTAATCCTTCAGGTTATGCTGTGTGAATTTTTCACCGTCAAGTGTAGTTGTTTCGAAGTTCTTAAGGCTAGCCTTTGGGCCGTTACTGCCTTTTGAATCTGAATTTGAACCGTCCTTGCCGCAGCCCGTGAATGATATTGCTAGCACAATCATAACTGCCGTAAGCAATGCAAATCTCTTAATTTGTAGTTTTCTCTTCATAATATTCCCCAATATTCCTTATTTATCGTGATTAAACGAAACATAATGTATTATAATCTTACGATATGGGTTTAGTATAACATCTAAGTGACGAAATTAATCATTATAAAAATCTTAATTTAAATTGTGCACTATCAAAAATATTGATGAATGCGATATATTGACCGGAGAGGTCAACGATACTAAAATGTTACGATATGGAAAAGGAGAATAAGGATATGAATATTACAGTTTACTGCGGATCTCGATTCGGTGAGAAGTCCGTGTTTAAGGATAAAGCAATTGAGCTCGGAAACTGGATTGTAGAAAGTGGACATAGCCTCGTGTACGGCGGCGGAAATGTAGGACTCATGGGAACCGTTGCAAATACAGTTCTAGAAGGCGGCGCCAAGGTCTATGGTATCATCCCAGAGTTTCTGCTCGACCAGGAGAAGGGACACGAGGGCCTCTACACACTTGAGATCGTAAAGTCTATGCCAGAGCGCAAGACTCGTATGATCAATCTTGGTGATGCTTTTATCGCACTCCCAGGTGGGCCTGGCACACTCGAAGAGATTTCAGAGATAATCTCGCTAAGAAGACTAAACAGAACTGAGAAGCCTTGCATTCTATACAATATCGAAGGTTTTTATGAGCCTCTAAGAAAGCTGATTGAGGAGATGGTAGCTGCCGACTTCCTGCCAGCTGAAGACCTAAGCAAGGTTGTCTTCGTGAGCAATCTGGATGAGATTAAGGCTGCGCTGGGCGAGGAATAAAAGTAATAAGGGAAGATAATGTTGCTTATGAGAAATCCCTGCGAGTGATGGAATTCATGCTTGCAGGGTTTTTAGTGCACTAATTTACATATAATTCATTATAAGGATTATCTATACAAATGGCAGAAGTATAGATATAAGCAATTGTTAGAATTTTGATAGACTAGCTAGAATAATAAGGAATGTTATTCCCCAAAATATAAAATATAAAAGGAGGAACTATGAAGTTCAAGAGCAAGAGATCAAGAAGTCTAGTAAAGGTCCTAGCGCTATCGATGATACTATCGACAGCACCATTGTTTGCCTTTGCAGATGATTCTACAGTTACTGAAAAAACAGAAACTGCAAGTGTTTCAACCGAGGCGAAAGCTGAAAAGGGTGATGCTACACCGGCTACAAGTAGCGTATCACAGCCAGCTAACCCAAGACACGGATCAGGATTCCGTGCAGCAGAGCCTTCCAAGACTGGTCCTTATAAGGAGTCGGATTTTGCACTTCTATATAAGACTGAGAAGGCAACACTTAGGAACATGCCTGTAATTGACAAGGCAACAGGTAAAGTGCTAACTAAACCAATTAAGTTCAAGGTTTGGAATGCAACACTTCAGAGATTTGAAAAGGAAGTTACTTCATCTAACGGTGTGCTTCCAGATGTTGAATTAATCAAGGAGCATCATTACATCATTTTTGCACAGGACAAAGAGTATAACTTCAAAAATAACGCATACATAATTATCAAGGAAACTGGAAGTGTCGTATATAATGACAGAACTCCAATTACAACGAGCCATCCAGGACAAGATGAAAAAATCACATCATTCGTCCTAGAGAAGAGGGCTACACCGATTACTGATGCTACAAAGGCAAATCGCGTAAAGATTGATCTACAGCTCTTCTATATGGAGAAAGTTGGCAGAAACTATCTACCGAGTGACGATAGTTTTGACTGGGAGGGAACTAATTCAACCCTAGTTCTGACAAGCCCGTTCGAGACAATTAGAGTTCCAATCAAGGACAGCACAGTTGAAGTTGAACTCATGGAAGACGATGTATACACAGTAAGTGTTGAGAGTAAGCAGCTCGGCATGTATACGTATCCGCTAACTGTTAAAGACCACTCAGAGCGTGGTGCTGACAAGCTTGCGTATAACCATCTCAGCTGCACAAACAAGGATACTATCATGCTTTTTGACAAAGATGGTCAGATTGAGAAGAAGTATCTTGATGCACTAACAAGCGTAAGTGGAAAGACTAAAGTAGAAGGACTAAACTTCAACAGCAGAATTTTACCAAGATGGTTCGAACAGTATAACGATAGCGTAAGATACACTATGAATGAAAAGCTTCT
>ERZ772955.824-NODE-824-length-22322-cov-4.151749_pt1 | contig 22322 bp, 23 predicted proteins | sample MGYA00511133_ERZ772955 | MGnify/ENA primary metagenome ERZ772955 (study PRJEB29015, sample SAMEA2737914) | human oral metagenome | biome: human oral; feature: human-associated habitat; material: dental | place: China | collected 2149 ... | reverse complement strand
AGCATTCAACCGTCTGCATAAAATCGACATCAGGACGAGAATAATACGTATCAATTTCGCGTAGATTACTCTTTAGTTCAAAACCGATGTTTTGCAGTCGCCCGATTAGCTCTTCAATATTGCCCGTTAGCTGGCGCTTGCGTTCGATTTCTAGTAGTTTTTTGGTCATTTGATAGCCTTTCTTATGGAAGTGTAGATATTTGAATATTTATTTATATGATGGTTTAATTATAGCAAGAAAGGCAAATAATTTTATGACCACACACCAATTAAAATTGGCGACCGAGCCGTTTAGCGCTATTATTTCTGGCAATAAGACTATCGAGTCGCGACTATATGACGCCAAACGACAGAAAATCCAGATTGGGGATCGGATTATTTTTACAAATAGAGATAATTCTGAGCAAACTGTTACCGCTGAGGTTGTTGGTTTGCTGAGATACGCGACATTTCGTGACTTATTTTCCCATAATAATCCGCGAAAGTTCGGCGGTGATAATGTCGAATGGTTGGAAAATCAAATTTATGAATTTTATTCTATTGAAGACCAAAAGATTTATGGAGTGATTGGTATTGAGTTTAAGGTTTGCCAGTAAGCTTGCATATTGGCGGCGTTAATATTTCCTCTTCAGAATCTTTTCTTTCTGCTAGAAAATTAGTTAGAACTAATGATCCAGGATTATCGTCGCCTTTATTTGTTTTAGGATTGCGTTCATGTTTGCGACGTTTATAGTTTTTGCTAGGTCATTTCTGGATAGTGGCGTAGCGGTTTGTTGATAAAAATATATGGGCGCTGAAATATAAAATGGGTCAGACGTGAAAGCTTCGGCAAGGTTTCTTAGGTCGGTTGCGTGCGAGGATATGTTAAAGCTTTGTAAATATGTCTGTATAGTTTCACTTGAGCTCAGTCGAGCAAGGTCTGTGTTTTTTACGGTGTAGGTTTGGCTGGTGTAATTGCCGTCATAGTACGCTATAAACTTTCCGGGGCTGGATGGGTAGGATGAGATTTTATCGAAACAAATGTCGCGTACTAGGTCTAAAAGTATTGGGTATGTGCAGAAAAATGCGGCAGTCAATTCATCGCTGGCGTCAGCAATTTCTATATCAATCTTAACGTCTGTAAAATCCTTCGGACTATGGCTTATTTTAAGAGGAGAAATCTTAGATTTTGGGTGTGAATTGCTGATAGTGGTTTTTTGACTATCGATAAAATATTTTTGACAAAGAGCGAGCTGTTCTCGTAATAGTGTCATGTCTATTATATCAATGTTGGATTGCATCTCGGCTTCTATGTGTGAGATGGACTGTTGAATAAGAGACTCTTCAAAAGGTGTAATGTCGTTGATAATCTCTTCAAATAATGTATTAGACTCGCTTGTGAACAGTGCGGACGTAAAAAATACGCTTGATTCGCTAGTCGTGCCATCCAATTCTCCAACGAAAGCCCGGTTGCCGCCAACTTTTTCCGTTTTCTTTAAGAATCGCCTAATAATCAGATGCTCAAACAGGTGACATGTGTCGTGGTCTGCTGGTAAAGAATATGCTGAATACAAGTTGTGAATCATGATTTTATTATATCAGTATGAAAGTTAGTCCAAATCTTATAAGCTCGGTGGCGTGTTTGTACGAAGAAAAACTTTATTTATCATAACCAAACAAGCTTCCAGCTCCCGCCGCTTTATATAAAGCATCTACCGCTGAGATCATATCGTTCTGAAGTGTTGGCTGATTGTCAATATTCTTATCATAAAAATCTTGTAATGACGCAGGGTAGCTTTCGTTGGGTAGATCGTACAGGAACGTATCCTGCAGTAGCTTCTTCTGTTTGGGCGAAATATCATTAAAAAACTCTGGATGAAAATCGTAAAACCATTCTAGGCGAGTCTGTAATTCTAGATATTTATCATAGTCTCTCTCCCGCTCAAGGATGACTGTATTTTACTCTAGAGTAATTTTTTCCTTGGTAATTTGTAGTTTTCTAAGGTCGATTACTTGCTGGTAAGATGATATAATTATATTGGTATGAAAGTTAGCTTAAATCTTATAAAACAATTGATTAATTTTGAGTTGCCGCCAGTTGATGAGTTGGTGTCGCGTGTCAATCAGCAACTTGGTGGTGTCGAGGAAGTGATTGACCTGAAAGCCAAATATGGTGGCGCGCGCATTGTGCGGGTTGTTGAGTGTGAAAAGCACCCGAATGCGGATCGTTTGAGCGTGACTAAAATTGACGATGGTGGCGTAGCGGATGTTCCAAGGGATGACAATGGTTATGTGCAAGTGGTTTGCGGTGCGCCGAATGTTCATGCTGATATGTGGGCAATTTGGTTGCCGCCAAAAAGCACCGTCCCAGCAAGTTTTGATGACGCCGAGCCGTTCGTGCTGGATGCGCGACCGCTGCGTGGAATCTTAAGCCAGGGCATGCTGGCGGCGGCTGACGAGTTGGCGATTGGTGCGGATCACGAGGGAATTATTGAGATCAATGAGCGTGATATTCCGGCGGGCGTTACACTTCAGGCTGGTGCAAGTTTTGCGGAAGTGTTTGGGCTGGATGATTACGTGCTGGAAATTGAGAATAAGATGTTTACGCACAGGCCGGATTGTTTTGGGCAACTTGGTGTGGCGCGCGAGATTGCTGGCATTTTTCATCAGCAGTTTAATAGTCCTGACTGGTATAATGCTATTCAAGAATTTGCAGATAGCGATGGCTTAGAGCTTGAAGTGTTTAATGAAGCTAATGAGCTTGCGCCCGCATTCTCTGTGATTGCTATAAAAAATGTAGATATTCATCCAAGTCCGTTGTGGCTGCAATGTCAATTGGTGGCGATGGGCGGAAAGTCAATTAACAATATTGTTGACGCGACAAACTACGTGATGTTTATGACGGCACAGCCGACTCACGCTTATGATTATGACAAATTGCGCGGGCATAAACTTGGCGTACGAATGGCGCGCGATGGCGAGAAAGCCGGTTTGCTTAATGGCAAGGAATATGAATTGACGGCTGACGATATTGTGATTGCTGACGGCGAAGGTGTGATTGGGCTAGCTGGAATTATGGGCGGAGTTGATACTGAAGTTTCGGCTGAAACGAAGAATATTGTCCTTGAATGTGCCAATTTTGATATGTACGCACTGCGACGTACGGCTATGCGCCACGGAATTTTTACCGACGCCCTGGCTAGGTTTAATAAGGGGCAATCGCCAGCACAAATTGACCCTGTCTTAAAATGGTTAATTGGTATGGTTGGTGGTGAGCAAGCTAGTCCTATTCTATTTAAGAATCATTCTTCATTGCGACAAGTGTTGGTCGATGGTAAGCACTGGCACGGTGGATTGTTGATTCCTAAAAGGTTTGTCGAAGAACGCCTGGGTGTTGACTTTACTGAGAATGAGATTGAGGCGCTACTAAAGAATGTTGAATTTATCGTTGACGATGGTAATAAATATGGCGAAGCTGGCGTGATAGTTTACAGTCCATTTTGGCGAACAGATATTGAGCTTCCTGAGGATATTGTTGAGGAAGTTGGGCGATTATACGGTTTTGATAGATTGCCGCGTCATTTGCCAGAGCGAAGCATTAAGCCTGCGCTGAAGAATGAGCGTCGTGAATTGAAACAGAGAATTCGCCAAAGTTTATCACGAGCTGGAGCGAATGAAGTTTTGACGTATAGCTTTGTTCATGAGCGCGTTTTGAAAAATTCCGAGCAAGATCCTGGCCGTGCGTATCGCTTGAGTAACGCGCTCAGTCCAGACTTGCAATATTACCGAATTAGCATTTTGCCGAGTTTGCTGGATAAAGTTCACGCCAATATAAAATCTGGACATGACGAATTTATGCTGTTTGAAATTGGTAAAATTCACGATAAGAAATTAGGGTTTAACGATGAAAATTTGCCGATTGAAAAGACTTTCATTGACGGAGTTTATGCGAATAAAAAACCTCAATCTGGCGCGCCGTTTTACAAGGTGAAGAAAATTGCTGAAAGGCTGATGAAGGATTTGAGTGTTGAGGTTGATTTTGTGAAGATTGCGGAATCTGACAGCGACGCTCCAGCGCCATTTGATGCAAAACGCAGCGCTTGGATTGTGGCGAAGAACGGTGACAATTTGGGAATTGTTGGCGAGCTGGTTCAGTCTGCCCGACGCAACTTCAAATTGCCAGATTACACGGCAGCGTTTTCTATTGATATTGAAAAATTGCAGAAAAATTTGAGTAAAAATCAGGGCTATAATTACCAGCCGTTAAGTCGTTTTCCGTCGACTGCCAGAGATATTTCATTGAAAATGGATTCAAATGTTGATTATGCGAAGGTTTATGCTTGCGCTGAAGAAGTTGCGAAAAAACACGGTGAGTTACAAATTAGCATAACGCCGATTGCGATATATCAGCCAAAAAATGACGATTCGACAAAAACTGTAACTTTGAATGTAAAGTTTACGAGCGCTGAGCGTACTCTGGAAGATAAAGACATTGCGCCGATTATTGAGGAAATTGCCGCGATGGCTGCGGAAGAATTCGACGCCGCTCAGGTTTAACGTGATTGTTGCGGTGATTGTTGCGCTTGATAAAAATTGCTATAATTGAAAGGTAAATAAAGGAGGAATATGGCAACTACAAAAGGCCAGAGAATAGGTATTTGGGTTATTGCCGGCATGATGTTTTTGGGGACCGTTGGCGGATTTGTCGCTATGATGGTAGCGCCTGGAAATGAAGCCAAAGACCAAGCCGCGTTTAAGAAAGCTCAGGATGAATACACCAAGGCTACTGACGAGCGAAAAAAGAAGGTAGAGGCTCAGGCTAATGAATTGAGCCAAAAATATTACGGCAAGTTTTCTGAGTTCAGCTCACGAGTTGGTGTGTTTGAAGCTGGTGATGTTAAAGAGCTTGTTAAGGAAGATTTGGTCGAGGGCGAAGGCGCTGAAGTCAAGGACGACACCAAATTGGCTGTTTATTACATTGGATGGAATGCTAAGGGTGAGATTTTCGATCAATCAATCGCTGACGGCAAATTAAAAGCTCCGCTCAATATGGATGGCCCGGCAAATACTGCAGTCATTCAGGGTTGGAAAGAAGGTTTGATTGGTATGAAAATTGGCGGCGTGCGCGAACTAACAATTCCAGCTGACAAGGCTTATGGCGACAAAGCTCAGGGCGATAAAATTCCTGCAAATTCTCCGCTTAAGTTTGTGGTGATGGCTATTGAAAAGCCAGCTGATATTCCAGAGCCAGAAATGCCAGAAGTTATGAGGCAATATTATCGATCGCGAGGTTTTAATGTCTAAAGATATTGTTATTGTTGGCGCTGGTCCAAGCGCGTTAACGGCGGCAATTTACTTGTCGCGCGAAGATGTCGACACGACGCTATATGAGCGTGGCGTGGTCGGCGGAATGGCGGCGATTACTGATCAAATTGACAATTATCCTGGATTTGCTGAGGGCGTTACGGGAATGAAGCTGGCGTCTGAATTGCAACAACAGGCGGAGCGATTTGGTTCGAAGATTGAGTATGGTGATGTGACGGAATTGAAGCAAGTTGATGGCGAGTTGGAGCTGACAATTGACGGTCAATCTGTCCGCGCGAAGTCAGTTTTGCTAGCGACTGGCTCGAATTACCGCAAATTAGGTGTTCCGGGCGAAGATGAATTATATGGTCGAGGCGTGCATTACTGTGCGACTTGCGACGGTGCGTTTTATCGTGATAAAAATCTAATCGTTGTCGGCGGTGGAAATTCTGCCGTGCAAGAGGCGATATTTTTGACGCGATACGCTAGTCACATTGATCTGTTGGTTCGCAGTAAGTTACGCGCCAGTGACATTTTGCAAAAAGATTTGCAGAAGTATGTCGATGATGGAAAAATTACCGTTCACATCGGTGCAACGACTGATGAAATTATTGTCAAGGACGATAAGTTTTACGGCGTTAAATCGACCCAAAATGGCGAGCAGAAAGAATTTACCGCTGATGGATTATTCGTATTTATTGGGCTAATTCCGAACACGCAATTCCTGACAAACTCGGATGTTGAGCTGGATTTGGGCGGACACATCATTACTGACGAACATCTGCACACTAATATTCCTGGCGTTTTTGCTTCTGGCGATGTACGCTCGGGGGCAACTATGCAAATCGCTTCGGCGGTTGGTGAAGGCGCAGTAGCTGCGGTGCAGATTCGTGAATATTTACAAGAAAAAGCCAGAGAGGAGTAAAAAAATGGCAGATTTTAATCAAATTTTAACACCTGGTGATGTCGAAAATGGCATCGTAAATGTAGTTGTTGAGATTCCACAGGGATCAAGTCATAAAATTGAGTGGAATCGTGAGCTTGCAGTGATGCAGTTGGACCGTGTTGAGCCAGCTATTTTTGCAAAGCCAACAAACTACGGTTTCATTCCACAGACTTTGGATGAAGATGGCGACGAATTGGACGCGCTAATTATCGCCGACGAACCGCTGACAACCGGTATTTTTATGGAGGCAAAAGTTATCGGCGTGCTGGAATTTGTTGACGACAATGAAGTTGACGACAAGGTTATCGTTGTGCCGGCCGACGACCGAAACACGGGCAACGCAATCAACTCACTAGAAGACCTACCTTCACAATTGTTGAAGCAAATTGAACACCATTTCAATCACTACAAGGATTTGAAGAAGCCTGGTTCAACAGTAGTCAAGGGATTCGGCGACGTAGAAAGGGCAAAGCAAATTATCCGCGAGTCAATTACTCGTTGGAACGAAAAATAAATCGCGTTTGATTATTGATTAAAACCGAGAGACTGGCGAGCGTTACTTGTGTCGGAAGAACGAGGAAACGCCGCCAGTTAATTGTTGTAAGATGCCGTTTGAGCGGGATAATTGTAAGCGCAATTTATCTTTGGCGTGTGGTGTAATTATGACGTCCCGCCAATCTGGTTTTGGACGAGCGGATTTGCTTGTTAATACTTCAATTGTGTCGCCGTGCTGTAATTTGTAATTGAACGGCTTCATTACGCCATTGATCTTAAATCCACTTGCGCGGGCTGCGATGTCGGAGTGAATTCGGTAGGCATAATCCAAGGGAAACGCTCCGCGAGGCAAATCATAAATATCGCCCTTTGGTGAATATACGAAAATCCTGTCAGAAAACAGCTTCATTCGGAATTTGTTGGAGTCGAATCGCTTTCCTTCGCTAATTAGAGCGGCGGCTTCTTGAAGTTCGCGAATCCACGATAAATCGGCTGGCATAGTTCCGATTTTTCCTTTTTTATAGGCGTCGGTCAATTTTTGCTCATTGTAATGGAAGCTGGCCGCTAATCCACGCTCGGCGTATTCGTGCATTTCTTTGGTTCGGATCTGAAACTCGACGATTTGTCCGCTCGGAGTTTGCACGGTTGTGTGAAGACTTTGATAGCCATTTGGCTTTGGATTGGCAACGTAATCTTTAATCCTCTCGTACATCGGTTGATACATATCGTGTAAGATTCCCAGAACCAGATAGCCGGTCGATAAATCATCGACAATTATTCTTAGGGCAATCAAATCATAAATCTTATCAATATCGCCAACTTTGTCCAATTTCTTAAACAGACTATAAACGCTCTTAACGCGTCCGTCCATCTGGAAAACCAGCTTTTCCGCCTTTAGTCGCGCTTCAACTTCACGACGAACGTGATCCAATTTTCGTTGCGATTTCTTCAGTCGACTGTCCATCAAATTTTTGGTTTCCTGGAAAGCTTTCGGCATCAAATATCTAAAGCTCAGCTCCTCCAATTGAACGCGAACTCGCCCCATATTCAGACGGTCGGCCAGCGGTGCAAAAACTTCAATTGTCTCTCTGGCAATTTTTTTCTGCTTTTCTGGTGTCATAAATTGCAAGGTTCGCATATTGTGTAGGCGGTCAGCTAGCTTGATAATTATCACACGCACATCTTCGCCCACGGCAATCATCAACTTGGTCAAATTGTCTTTCGTGTGTGGTAAATAACTATCCAAATTTCGCATCCCAGCGCGAGCTTGTGAAACTTTAGTCACGCCATCCACCAGAAACGCCACATCGCGTCCAAACAAACTCTCCAAATCGTCCAAAGTTGCGTCAGTATCTTCAACGGTGTCGTGTAGAACTCCCGCCACAACCGTATCAATATCCATACCCCATTCAATCAGAATTCCCGCCACCGCCAATGGGTGATTAATGTATGGCTCGCCACTTTTGCGCTTTTGTCCAGCGTGCTTTTCCGTGGCGTAATCGATTGCGCTCGCTAAAACCAATACTGGCACTTCGTCGTATTTTTGCTTAGCAATTGACAATAACTCTTCGCGCGTCATGTTTATATTATACAACTTTGTAGTATAATTAAGAAAAGCTAAAGCGAAAATATCTAACAGGGAGGGCGATATGGCTGTAACGAGAATAGCAATTAACGGCTTCGGGCGAATCGGGCGCAATGCGTTTAAGATTGCGAACGAGCGAAGCGACTTGGAGATTGTCGCGATCAATGATTTGACTGACACGAAAACTTTGGCGTATTTGTTGAAGCATGACAGCAATTACGGCGAGTATGGACGTCAAGTTGATTTTACGGAAAACGAGCTGATTATTGAAGGTAAGTCGGTTAAGGTGCTGGCTGAGAAAGATCCAGAAAATCTGCCGTGGCGAGATTTGGGAATTGATGTGGTGATTGAATCGACAGGATTTTTCACCGATAAAGATGGCGCGGGCAAGCACTTAACGGCTGGCGCAAAGCGTGTGGTTATCAGTGGTCCGACGAAGTCTGAGGGAGTCGATACGATTGTTCTGGGAACTAACGATGACAAGGTAAAAAACGCGACACCAATCGTATCTAACGCTAGTTGCACGACCAATTCTTTGGGTGCGGTTATGGCGATTTTGGATGCGGAATTTGGCGTTGAAAAGTCAATGCTAACGACGGTGCATAGTTATACGGCTAGCCAAAAGCTTCAGGATGCGCCATCCAAGGATCTTAGAGAAGGTCGCAATGCTGCCGAAAATATTGTCCCGACTACGACTGGCGCCGCAATTGCTGTAACTAAAACCTTGCCGCAATTAACCGGAAAATTTGACGGACTTAGTGTGCGCGTACCGACTCCAGTGGTGTCGCTTAGCGATGTGACGGCGCTTCTCAGAAAAGATGTGACTGTCGAGCAGGTAAATGACGCGTTCAAAAAAGCCGCCCAGAGTAATTTCTATCAAGGCATTTTGGGTGTTTCTGAGGAACCTTTGGTGAGCCGCGACTTCATTGGTAATTCATATTCTGGAATTGTCGATCTTCCGTTGACGAAGGTAGTTGGCGGTAATCTGATCAAGGTTATGGTCTGGTATGACAATGAATGGGGCTATTCTAATCGCTTGGTTGAGTTGGTAGCTGACGTCGGATATTATCTTAGGCGTAGCGAATAACTACACATAATTTCCAATGAAAATAGCCCGCCGAAAACGTGCTCAAGCTGAAACTGGATAATTCAACCCAGGAAACGCGGAAATTGCGTCTCAACTCAGATTGAACCAGTTTTCAGCGAGCTATTTTCGTACGGGCGTTAACGCCCACGCTCATCCTACTCGTTGCTTCCTCCTGCTTGCAGCGAGAAGGGCCAACGGGGAGAGGAGGACGACAACCCCTACGCTCTGCCAGAACGAGAGAGCAGGGATGACCGTAAGACCGAAGCCATTTAAGGATCCAGTCAAAAAAACGACTGACCAAGCGACCATAGAAACCATGATAAATAAGAATATTATCATGATGGCCACTGTCGCGACCACTAGAAGAAATGATAAGCATTTCTTCATTTTTTTCACCTCCTTTCAAAGGCGAAGCTCAAAGCTAAAGGGCGACTTTCACCCTAAAACTCTGAGCAAAAGTTAATCTACTTATATCATGCCAGTTATAAAATGTCAATACTTTTTGTCAAATAGCTACATTCTACCTCTGATAAAATACCTAACTTTTCCTTGCAAAAATCACCGAAAACGCTTATACTAAAATTATGAAAATCTACCTCGGATCTGATCATCGCGGTTTTATGTTGAAGGAAAAAGTTTTTGCCTATTTGGTTAAGAATGGCTATGACGTTCAAGACGTCGGCGGTGTAGAATTAAATCCTGATGACGATTTTCCGCAATTTGCACAGGCGGCAGCGTTGAAGGTCATTGGTGATGATAGTAAAGATCCGCGCGCGATATTAATTTGTGGCGGCGGTCAAGGAATGTGTATGGCAGCGAACCGCTTTAAGGGAATTCGTGCCAGCGTGATTTGGGATGCTTTCGAGGCAAAAATGACGCGCCAAGATAACGATTCGAATGTTCTATGTTTGCCAGCGCGAGTTTTGGAAGATAACGAATCGGCGTGGAAAGGAATTGTGGAAACATGGCTGAACACTCCTTATGCGAATGCCCCGCGATTTAATAGGCGTAATGCGCAGTTGGATGAATTGTCATGAGTAATTCTGTAATCGCACCGGCAATTTTGGCGGAAAATGCCGAACAATATAAAGAGCAGGTTGATAAAATAACTGGGCTTGTTGAGCGTGTGCATATTGATATTTCTGATGGCGAATTTGCTCCAACTTTGACTGTTGGAATTTCAGAATTATGGGCGCCAGAGGGTTGGATGATTGATATCCATGCAATGGTTAATGATGTTGCTGAGTATGTTCCAAAGTTGATTGCCTTAAGGCCGCATATGATTATTATTCATGCAGAGGCGACGGGAGATGTGAAGACTGCGCTCATGCAGATTCGCCAAGCTGGAATTATGGCGGGATTAGCGCTACTAAAGCCAACGGTTCCGCGAACGGTTGAGGAATTGATAAAAATAGCAGATCACGTAATGATTTTTAGTGGCGAGTTGGGGCGATTTGGCGGAACTGCTAGTTTGATGCAACTAGAAAAAATACGACTTATTAAAGCCATTAATCCAAATGTTGAAATCGGATGGGATGGTGGAGTGGCGGTAGACAATGCATACAGTTTGGTCCAGGGTGGTGTTAACGTTCTGAACGTTGGCGGCGTTATTCAGAAATCGTCAGATCCGCGCGCCATTTTCTCCAGATTGCAGCAGGAGATTAATAAAACGAGCGTGCTTTAATGGATATTGATACTATAACGAATCTGAAGAAGATATCGCAACAATTACGAAAATCTGTCATTCGCGAGCTATCTGAGGCTGGTTCGGGGCATTCTGCTGGGTGTTTGGGGTTTGCTGATGTTATGGCGGTTTTGTATTTTCACGCCATGCGACTAGATCCTGAGAATCCTAATTGGGAATATCGGGATATTTTCGTGATGAGTAATGGTCATTATGCGCCACTTTTATATGCCACACTGGCAGAGCGGGGATTTTTCGATAAAAAAGAGTTGGCTAATCTGCGAAATTTTGGCTCCAAGCTTCAAGGTCATCCAGAACGCGGCAGCTTACCGGGAATTGAAACAACTAGCGGTCCTCTGGGCTGCGGTCTAAGTCAGGCGGCCGGCATGGCGTATTCGTTGCAATATTTGGGTGGCAATTCTGAGCGATTCGTTTACTGCAGTTTGGGTGATGGCGAGCTTGACGAAGGGAATATTTGGGAAGCGGCGATGTTTGCGAAAAAATATAATCTGGCGAATTTGATTGCGATTGTTGATAGAAATAATATTCAGATCGGTGGCGATACGGAAAAGGTGATGCCGCTAGGGGATTTGGCGGACAAATGGCGAAGTTTTGGCTGGGATGTGCAGGAAATTGACGGGCATGATCATTTGGCGATAGTTCAGGCGATTGGCAAGGCGAAGAATTCTCGGCAGCCGAGTGTGATAATTGCGCATACAATCCCTGGTCGTGGTGTTGATTTTATGGAATATGACTACCATTGGCATGGAAAATCTCCGAACGCCGAGGAGGCGGAGCGAGCGCTTGCTCAATTGAGTGAAGGAGGCGGCGAATGAGTTTCTTAATGGAGAATTGGCAGAATTCGGAGCTTGCGGCAATTCGGATGGGTTTTGGCGAGGGATTGGTGGATATTGCGAAGAAAAATAATTTGGTGGTGGCGCTGAGCGCGGATTTAATGGAGAGCGTTGGCTTTGGTAAGTTTTCTGAGGAAATCGGGAAACCACGGGCAATTGAAGTTGGCGTGGCGGAACAGAATTTGGTTACCGTGGCGTCTGGATTGGCAGCTATGGGAAATATTCCGTTTGCGGCCAGTTATGCGGCGTTTAGCCCGGGTCGCAATTGGGAGCAGATTCGCACGACTATTTGCCTTAATAATCAGCCAGTTAAGCTGATAGGTTCTCATGCTGGGTTAAATGTCGGTCCGGACGGTGCGACGCATCAAATGTTGGAAGATATTGCGCTGATGCGAAGCTTGCCTAATATGGTGGTTTTGGCGCCTGGTGATGCTAATGAAGCCAAGCTAATGGCGGCGGCAATGGCTGGAGATAAACGACCGAATTACGTAAGATTGCCAAGAGAAAAAACGCCGTTATTCTTAAATCAATCTACTTTTGAGATTGGAAAAAGTTATACGTTAAGGCGTGGCAAAGATGTTGCCTTGTTTGGAACTGGCGTGATGACTTATCAATTGTTGTTGGCAGCGGAAAAGTTAGCAAGCGAATATGACATTCAGGCGGAAGTGATTCATTTTCCGACGATTAAGCCATTGGACGAGGATGCTGTGCTTGATGCGGCTCAAAAATGCCAAGCCGTCATTACGGCGGAAGAAGGTCAGATTTCTGGTGGATTTGGCTCAAGCGTGGCAGAAGTTCTTAGTGAGAATTTGCCGGTAAAGATGAAGCGAATCGGTGTCAATGACACGTTTGGTGAGTCGGGCAAAATGTCTGAATTATGGAAAAAGCACGGTTTGGACGTTGATTCAATTACTCACAGTGTTGTTGATTTTCTCCAATGAAAAACCCGCCAGGAGCTACTGCCAAGATCTAATTAAAGACCTCAAAGCAAGTAGTTCTGGCGGGTGTGTGTTATCCACGGTCACCCTCGGAGTTGTCTTCGGGGTCGTAGGTGTGATAACTGCTGTGGCGTCTCATCCCGTAGATAAGTACGAGGAATGTGACACTCAACGCTAAGAACGTCAGTGCCTCTGGCAGCCCGTAGGCTACGTAAAAGTAGTCTAGTGTTGCCAACCATGCTATGTATAGTAGGACGATGGCAAATAAGAGTATTTTTCCTGCGAAGGCAGTTATCTTAACTACAGGGTGCATTTTTTTCTTCCTTTCTGAGAAGAAAATGCTCAAAGCTAAAGGGCTCTTTTGCCCCTCGACGAACTTTGAGCAAAAGTTATTTTATATTATCACCAAAACAACATGATGTCAATTCTCTTGGCATAGCGGGCGGTAATTGATATAATTACCATAAGTATTTTAGGGGGCAGTATGGGATTATCGATTTCAGAGATTCGGAAAAACACGACGCGGGCGCGTCATTTAATGCAGCGGACACGGGCGCAGCGTTTTGCGGTTGGGGCGTTTAATATTGACAATCAAGAGACGCTGATTGCGGTGGCGCGGGCGGCACAAAAGCTTCAATCGCCAGTGTTGGTTGAGGTTTCTGACGCCGAAGTGAAGGCCATGGGTCTAGAGAACGTCCGTGATTTGGTGGACAATTATAAGACTGAGTACGGAATTGAAATGTATTTGAATCTGGACCACGGTCCGACGGTTGAGGGTTGTAAGCGAGCCATTGACGCTGGATATGAGTTTGTCCATATTGATATTTCTCAGGCGAATCACGACGCTTCAGACGAGGAAATTATTGCCAAAACTCGTGAAGTTGTCGAATATGCCAAGTTTACTGGTGCGCTAGTGGAGTCTGAGCCGCATTATTTTGGCGGAAGTTCAAATGTCCATACGGAAGATATAAATTACGAGGAGATAAAAAAGACTTTCTCTACGCCAGAGGGTGCGCGTGCGTTTGTCGAGGCGACTGGAATTGACACTTTTGCGGCGGCGATTGGCAATTTGCATGGCAAATATCCAGTTCCGAAAGTGCTGGATTTGGATTTGCTAGCTGACATTCGCGAAGCGATTCATTGTCAGATTTCATTGCACGGTGGGTCTGGCACGCCGCTACATTATTTTGAGGACGCTGTGAAAATTGGCGTTTCTAAAATCAATATCAATTCTGATATGCGCTACGCTTTCCGAACAACCCTGGAGAAAACTTTGCGAGAAAATCCAAATGAGTACGCCATTGTTAAATTAATGCCGCCAGTCTATGCCGCTGTACAGGAAGTGGTGGAATCAAAGATTAAGGCGTTTAATTCCGTGCGAAAGGCGGTGGTTTGATGGCAAAAATTATCACCGTTGGTGCGGCGATTCAAGACGTATTTTTAAGTCAATCAGACGCGCTGACGCCAGTTTGTGAGAGTCCAGAACACTGTTTTGCGCGGTTGGATTTGGGGGCAAAGGCTGACGTAAACCAGATTCATTTCTCGACTGGTGGTGGAGCTACGAACGCCGCAGTAACGTTTTCTAGGCAAGGTCATTACGCTAGTTTTATGGGCGCGATTGGTCATGACCCGGCAGGGCAAGCGGTGATTGCAGATTTGGATAAGGAAAATATTGACACGCATTTGGTGCGATATTCGCCAAAATACAGTACGGGATATTCGGTTTTACTATTAGCCTCAAACGGCGAGCGAACAATTTTAACATACCGCGGCGCTTCGACGCATTATCATGAGGCGGATTTTGATTTGTCTGAAGAGGATGCGGATTGGCTATATGTTTCAACTTTGGCGGGAAATATGCCGATGCTTCACAAATTATTCCAGCAAGCCAAGCGTCGCGATATGAAAATCTGTTTTAATCCCGGAAAGAAAGAATTGGCGCAAAAGGATAAATTGCTGGGATTATTGTCCGATGTCGATGTTTTAACTCTAAACAAAGAAGAAATGCAGCAATTGGTGTCTGGCGAGGATTTGGAGGCTTTGGTTAGAAGAGGTTTGAGATTAGTTCCGGTCGTTTTGGTGACGGATGGAGTAAATGGCTCAATTGCAAGCGACGGAAAAACTATCGTGCGAGCGCTGATGTACGATGACAGGCCATCAATTGACAGAACTGGCGCTGGAGATGCGTTTGCGTCGGGATTTTTGAGTGAATGGGCGCGAAGCGGCAATTTGAAAAACTCTGTGATTATGGGCAGCGCGAACGCTAGTTCGGTAGTTATGAAAATTGGAGCAAAGGCTGGAATTTTATATGCTGGCACGGTGCTTCATGCTATGCCAATTCAAGAAAGGGAAATATAATGGCGCAAAATTTGGGAAAATTGTTGGGCGGTGACGTGAAAAAGCGTCGAGCATTAACCGAGCTCAGGCAGATGACTAGGGATGACAGCGATGTGCGATTGATTGCGGAAATATTGGCTAGAGCGCACTCGATTATTCGATCTCTAGGTCTGGACCCGTCAAACGCTACGGCAGAAGAAATTTATCAATCTTTGATGGTTATCGCACCAAAGGTAAATGAGTGGGCGCCGTTTAAGGCCTCTGAATGGGTGCTTTTGGACGTTGATGGGCAAGTGATTTCGTTTAATCCAATTGACGTTATAAATAACTATCATTGTCAGTTACCTCTGGGAAAACAGCAAACAACGTACGGCAAGCGAGGCCTGGGATTTGAGATTACGCGCCGATATAAAAACCACCCGCGCACATATAATCCAGCTGTGGAGCGAGTGGTTTGTCAGGGCGGAATTTGTTGGATTGAGCCGAAGCCTAAGGAATAATTATCGGTCGCAACAAGTTCGCTGATTTTTAATTAAATTAACCACCTCTGGAATGTCTTCAGTGATTGTGTAGATTTTTTCATCGCCGTCAGAAATTAACTTATTTGGAAGCATATTTTCGCAAACAAAATCGTCCCATTTGCCCCAGAATTTTTTATCAAACAGAACAATTGGCACTGGCGCCATTTTCTTAGTTTGCGTCAATGTGATAATCTCACAAATTTCATCCATTGTACCGAATCCGCCAGGGAAACAAACGTATGCGTCAGCCAGAAGCGTCATAACGATTTTTCGTGGCGCGAAGTGAGTGAATGCGAACGAATCTGTCGTGTAGTTGTTTAAGGATTGCTCGTGTGGCAAGCGAATGTTGAATCCAACTGATTTTCCGCCAGCTTCCATAGCGCCGCGGTTTGCCGCTTCCATGATTCCGCCACCACCGCCGGTGATGATTGTGTAGCCTTCTTTAGCTAATTGAAACGCTAAGTCTTTGGCTTTTTGATAATATTCATTATCTTCAGTTATCCTGGCTGATCCAAAAAAAGTCACGGTTTTATGATATTTTTGGAGAATTTCATAGCCGGCATGAATTTCGTCATCGACTTTTCCTAATCTGAACATCGCAGCCTGAAGCTGTAATTCGCGCGGAATACAAACATTTTTCGGTGTCATCGTTATCCTTTTTATTTTATGATTTTGACTTTATTACTATATCATAAAATGCCTATGGTTACAATACGTTGACGGCAAATAGTTCATCATATACAATCAAAACACAATCTAAATGGAGGTTTTATGGAGAACAAATCAACGGCTAATAAATGGCTAATCGCGGCGGTGGTTATTATGGGCATAGCTATTGTTGCCATGGCTACTTGGATAATTGCTGGCGCTGTGCATAAAGACAAGGATTCTAGCGCTTCGGTAAAAAGTAGCCAGACAAAGAAGAATTCATCTGATTCACTGGAAAAAACTCGCGGTGAAGGCGATGAGCCATCAAATGAGGTAAAGAAAGAGTATAAAGATTTCCGAACCAAAGGCGACGGTACGGGCATTCGTTTAACTTCAGCAAGTGATGTTGATAAATTGGATATTGATAGCTCTTTGAAGAAGTTCTTGAAGTCTAAAGTCGGTCAGCCAATCCCAGAGCGTGAAGGTTCTGTGTATGAGCCAATCATTGACCGTACATACGGAAAATATGCGGCAGTATATGGCTTGACAAACGCTTATACTATTATCGGACCAAAGAACGGCACTGGTGAAATTGCAATTGTTGCGGGCACACAGCAAGGCGGTATGCCGTGCTCAGACTTGAAGTTGGCGTCGGTTCCGAGTCGTTTGGTTGACGGCAAATGTGAAGTTTCTGGCTCGTCTCAAACTTATAATCAAGACTAGTTTTCATAAATATAGTAAAATAGAGAGGTGAATAAATTTCGCCTCTCTTCTTCATATCAGCCCACGGGCGATCAGCCGCGAGCAATTGCTCAGTTAGTCGATGGTTTGGAAAAAGGTCAGCGCGAGCAAACTTTGCTGGGCGTAACTGGTTCAGGGAAGACGTTTACGATGGCGAATATTATTGCCGAGCGCAATGTGCCGACGCTGGTTTTGGCTCATAATAAGACTTTGGCGGCGCAGCTTTTTTCTGAGTTTAAGGAATTTTTTCCGGACAATGAAGTCCACTATTTTGTTAGCTATTTTGACTACTACCAGCCGGAGGCGTACATCGCTTCAAGCGACACTTATATCGAAAAAGACTCAAAGATTAATGATGAAATTGATCGGCTTAGGCACGCTGCAACTTCTGCGCTGCTTACGCGCCGCGACGTAATTATCGTGGCGAGCGTGAGTTGTATTTACGGCATTGGTTCGCCAGAAACTTACGCTGATATGGCTATTAAATTGACCGTTGGCGAAAGGCGAGTTCAGGACAAGTTTATTCGCCTACTAACCGACATTCAGTATAAGCGCAATGACATCGATTTTGCGCGCGGAACTTTTCGGGTGCGCGGCGATGTCGTGGATATTTTTCCGGCAGGTCAAGACACTGCGGTTCGCGTGGAATTCTTTGGCGATGAAATTGAACGGCTAACGAAGATTGACCCTTTGACTGGCGAGATTTTGGATCGACCAGACCAATTGACAATTTTCCCGTCCAGCCACTATTCGACGCCACGTGAGCGAATTGAAAAAGCGATTGTCGGAATTGAGAATGAGTTTAATCAACGGCTGAAATGGTTTGAAGATAATGGCAAGTTTTTAGAGGCGCAAAGGCTAAGTCAGCGCACCAAATATGATTTGGAGATGTTGAAGGAAACTGGTTTTGTGAAGGGGATTGAGAATTATTCGCGCTATTTGACCGACCGAGAACCTGGAGAGCAGCCTGCGACTTTGATTGATTATTTTCCGGACGATTGGCTACTTTTGGTTGACGAATCGCATATGACATTGCCGCAAGTTCGGGGAATGTACAACGGTGATCGCGCCCGTAAGGAAGTTTTGGTTGAGCATGGTTTTCGTCTTCCGAGCGCGCTGGACAATCGCCCACTTCGATTTGACGAGTTCAATCAGCATATTCATCAGGCAATTTATGTTTCCGCCACGCCGGGAGATTATGAACTTTCTCACTCGCCAAAGCCAGCTGAGCAGCTTGTTCGACCGACTGGGCTGCTTGATCCGCCGATTGAAGTTCGACCAACCGATGGGCAAGTCGATGATTTGATGGAGGAAATTCGCCAGACGATTGCGAAAGGTCATCGCGTATTGGTGACGACATTAACCAAGCGAATGGCAGAGGACTTGAGCGCTTATTTGACGGAAAATGGCGTGAGGACGGCGTATTTGCATAGCGAAATTGATACGCTGGAGCGTGGCGATATTCTGAAAGATTTGCGGCTTGGAACATATGATGTGCTGGTTGGAATTAATCTATTGCGCGAAGGTCTGGATCTTCCAGAAGTCAGTTTGGTGGCAATTATGGACGCCGACAAGGAAGGTTTCTTACGTAGTGAGCAGGCGCTAATTCAGACGATTGGACGAGCGGCGCGGCACGTTGATGGGCGAGTTATTATGTATGGCGACAATGTTACGGATAGTATGCGCCGAGCAATTGACGAGACGAATAGGCGTCGGGCAATTCAGCAGAAATATAACGAAGAGCATAATATTACGCCACAAACTATTCAGAAGAAAATTGACGACGGTTTGCGCTCAATTATTCCGCAAAAAGAATCTGATAAAAAGCCAAAGCTTAACCTGAAGAAAATTCCAAAAGACGAATATCCGGCTTTGATTAAAGATCTGACGGCGCAGATGGAATTACATAGTGCCAATCTGGAGTTTGAAAAAGCGGCAGAACTGCGTGATTTAATTGCAGAAATTCGTCATACGATGTAGAATAAAAATATTATTAGATTAGGAGGGATTATGGCAACAAAAGAACAACCACAGCCAACAAACGTCGCGCAACCAGAAATGCCGATGCAACCAAATGCTTACCAAGTATATCCACAATACACATACGAAGACTCGAATAAGGGCAAGGCAAAGATGCTGACCTTGGAATACGCTTTGGCAATGGGCTCAGCGATTATTTCAATCATGTTGCTGATTGAAATCATAACCAAGGTGTTTGGCTTGTGGACGAATTCAACATCAATGTTATTAAGAAGTGTTGGCGGATTTTTCGCGCCATCGATGGTAACTCAGGGAACAGGAATTATTGCAGCGTCAGTGTTTGCTGTGCTTTTGGCTATATTGTCACTAGTTCTATTCTCTCGCGTGTCAAAAGCCGTTCCGGAGCGTGAAGGCTACACAAAGCGAACAGCTTACAAATTAGTGACTTACGGTGGTTTGGCGGTTTTGATTATTCCAGCTGTCGACTTGGTTGCTCGATTGGTGAGCATTTTGATCAACTCGTTGCTATTTATCGGCGTTGGTGACGGCGGCGAATTCTATAAGAGCTTGTACTTGGGTGAATTCTTGCCATACGCATTAGCTCTTGCAATTGTTGCTGCTAGCGCTTACTTCATTTGTCAAATTGTCAAAGGACGCAACATGTCAAAGGCTTTGTCCTTGATGTTGATTGTGGCTTCTTCTGTCGTATTATTGACTGGCGCTATCACAATTGCTGTTAAAGCACATGACACGGGCAGCTCAGTAAAGACTGTTCCATCAGACTACAGTCGCTACAAGAACTACCAAGATTACTCAATGTAATAAAACTTGGGAAAATAAAGTCGCTCACTTTAATGGGCGGCTTTTTTAGTGGTATAATACTGATATGATAACTATTTCTACCAGCGATATTCAGCACTTGGCGAGTTTGAGCAGTCTGGCATTGACTGATGACGAAACCGACGGACTGCGCCAAGATTTGGAAAATATAATTGGCTATATTGAGCAGTTGGGCGAGCTTGACGTGTCGGGTGTTGAGCCGACTTATCAAGTTACGGGGCTGAGCAATGTTTGGCGCGAAGATGAAGTTCAGACGGGGATTCCTGTTGAGAAATTGCTCGATTTGGCGCCAGAAAAACAGAATAATCAAGTGAAAGTTCCGCAGGTATTGTAATGAGTAAGATTAGTGATTTTATCGGCAAGAGCGCGGTCGAGAACGTAAAAGAAGCATTGCGACGAGCGCGTGAAATTGAGGAATATAATGCGCTACTTAGCCTAACGGAAGAGCGTGCGCTGGAGCGTGCAGAAAAAGTTGATGCTGGCGAGATTTCTGGACGATTGGCGGGCGTGCCATTTGTTGTGAAGGACAATTTTTTGGCGTTTGGTGCGTCAACGACTGCCGCTTCAAAAATGCTAGAAAACTTTAATGCGCCACTACAGGCGACGGCTGTTGAGAAATTGGAAGCGGAAGGTGCGATTTGCATCGGTAAGGCGAACTTGGATGCTTTTGCGCACGGTGGTTCAACGGAAAACTCGGCATTTGGCCCAACTAAAAATGCTGCGGATAAAACGCGAGTTGCTGGTGGATCATCTGGTGGATCGGCGGTAGTTACGGCGCTCGACGTGGTTCCGTTTGCGCTTGGTACAGATACTGGAGGTTCTATTCGTCAGCCAGCTAGCTTTAACGGCGTAGTTGGAATTAAGCCGACTTACGGAGCGGTTAGTCGTTATGGCGTGGTTGCTATGGCGTCAAGTACGGACACGATCGGTTGTTTTGCTACGAACGCAGAAGACACTGATTTGGTGATGGAAATTATGGCTGGTCGCGATGATAAGGATATGACGACTTTGCCTGATTTTTGGAATAATCAGCCAGAATTCGCAAAGAAAAAAATAGGTCTAGTCAAACAGTGTATGACCGACGACGTGGACGCGGAAGTTCGCCAAAAAACGCTTGATTATGCGGAGAAATTGAAGCAGCTTGGCTACGAAATTGAAGAAGTGGATTTGAGCATGATGCAACATTCTCTGGCGATGTATTACATAATTGTGCCAGCGGAATTGTCCTCAAATTTGGCACGATATGACGGCGTGCGATATGGTCATCGAGCAGCGGAAGTAAAAACTTTAGCGGAACTTTACGGTCGCAGTCGAAATGAAGGTTTCATGACTGAAAATAAGCGACGAATTATGATAGGAAGTTTCGTATTGTCAAGTGGATTCTTTGACGCTTACTACATGCAGGCTCAAAAAGCCAGGACGTTGTTGATTGACGAATTTAAGAAGTTATTTACCGAATATGACGCGCTATTGATGCCGGTTGCGCCGACTCCTGCGTTTAAGATTGGAGAGAACGCTAGCGATCCGATAAAAATGTATTTGGCAGACATTATGACCGTGCCAGCAAGTTTGGCTGGACTTCCTGCGGTTGCTGCGCCGGCTGGAAATAGTGATGAAGGTTTGCCAATTGGCGTGCAGCTTATTGGCGATTACAAGTCGGACAAGAGCTTGCTGAAGCTGGTTTCGGAAGTGGAGAAGATTTGATGGACGGATTGATAGTCGCGATAGTTGTTGCGGCGTTGATTATCGGCGCCTTGCTGATGATTTTCATTCAATTGACTTCTCGTGGTCGCGGTCAAATTGACAAGGAAATGTATCAGAGGGTTTGGCGGCAAATTTTGCGCAATGTCGAAACCAGAAAATCGGAAAGTATGCAGATGGCGATAATGAAGGCAGACAAGTTGCTGGACAAAGCTATGCGCGACTGCGGCGTGGCTGGCGAAACAATGGGCGAACGTATGAAATCTCGCAAGGGATATTGGAGCGATGAAAATGGGCTTTGGGCGGCACATAAATTACGTAATCAAATTGCCCACGAAACCAACGTAACGGTAACGGCGCAGAGTTTTCGTCGAGCTATGGCGAGTTTTGAGCAGGCATTAAAAGATTTGGGAGCATTATAATGAGTGTATATGACGATTATGAAATGACAATTGGTATCGAATGTCACGTTCAGCTGGCGACGAAAACCAAGCTATTTAGCCCGGCCGACAATGACGCTCGTGACGCTGAGCCGAATACTAAGACGCATCAGATTGATTTTGGTTTGCCGGGGATGTTGCCGGTTTTGAATAAACACGCTGTTGAGCTGGCAGTTCGTGCTGGAAAAGCCTTGAATTCGCCGATTGCGCACGTTAGCCGATTTGATCGAAAGCATTATTTT
>ERZ772955.823-NODE-823-length-22343-cov-5.766511_pt1 | contig 22343 bp, 12 predicted proteins | sample MGYA00511133_ERZ772955 | MGnify/ENA primary metagenome ERZ772955 (study PRJEB29015, sample SAMEA2737914) | human oral metagenome | biome: human oral; feature: human-associated habitat; material: dental | place: China | collected 2149 ... | reverse complement strand
AAGAGTCCCTTTCAGAGCCTCGTTTGGGAGCACTTTTCAAAAAGAGTCCCTTTCAGAGCCTCGTTTGGGAGCACTTTTCAAAAAGAGTCCCTTTCAAAGCCTCGTTTGGGAACACTTTCGAAAAGGGATTTGAATGATCGACCACGGCAAGGACTGCAGAACGAAAAATTGATTATTCAACTAAATAAAGATCCAGATGAAAGACGGATTAGAAATCAAAAGGATTGGAACGACGAAGCTGGACAATGCACTGCACGTGAAATATCACGATGCGATGTATGGCTTCGTCATAGAGTTCGACCTCCCGAAGCTCGGTATTCCGGAAGAATTGAAAGACGAGTGGAAAGGAAGCATTGACACGGAGAAGGAAAATAACATGGAGGCTCAAGCGAGCGTCAATTCTAAACTGCTACGTCAGAAAGAAGAAGAGCGGAGCCGCCTGCTACAGTACATCTTTGTTTCGGTGCGTAACGGACAGCTCTCGCCGGAGAAAGAAAAATCAGATGCAGCCATGCGCCTGAATGTTGTCATAGCCCCCTACACAGGGATCCGCAACGAGTCGTTCGATCGCGAGACGATGCATGTGGACGGGATGCTTACCGACCTCAAAAAAACAGAGAATGCCGCCGACTTGTCTAAGTTGGGACTCTCGTCGGACATCACGAAGCTGGAGACGCTCAACAAAGAGTTCGATAAGCTCTATAGCGAGCGGTCGAAGAAGCGAGCCGACAACAAATTGCCCAAAACACTCGCTGTGCGTAACCGTACGGATGCGATTTTTGAACGCATCTTGATCGTGTTGCAGTATAAGTACCTCTATGGAACGACTCCTGTTGAGCCGGAACTGATCGCCAAGCTCATCGCACGTTTTAATGAGCGCGCAGAAGACATTGACGCCTCTTATCGTCAGGGACTGGCCATCAGAAAGGCGGCTGCAGAGAAGCGGAAGCAGAATCCGAACGCCCCGAAAGAGCCAAAGAAGCCCAAGGAACCGAAGCCGAAAAAGCCGGAGAAGGATAACAAGGATCCGGACATCCGTCTGCCGGAAACGGAGGAGCCGAAAAAGCCGGATCAGCCGAAAAAACCGGAAGGGGGTGGCACGCCCGGAGGCGGTGAGAAACCCAAACAGCCCGAGGCGGGCGGCGGCGAAGGTGGCAATCCGGACGTCCATCTGCCGGAAGAATAGATTGAGGCATCTCGCTGTCCTCTCCGTTTCGCGGACCTCCGACAGGAGTCGACAGTAGTACATAGACCGAGGCGCCCTCCCCGTTATGCATCGCGGGAAGAGGCGCCTCGGTGTCTGTATGTGCTGAAATGGCCTCCCGTTCATCCGCTCTTTTTCTGCTACCTATATAAATAGGTCAATCAGGGGGCGGGCGAGCGCGCAGGCCTGCCCCACCCATCGGGTAGGCGTATTTATTTCAGCGGAATGTGAGAAAATGTACACGATCAACCGCTCTCTCTGCCTGCGGAATAGATCTGATAGGCGCTGCATGCTACTCCATGCGCTTCGGAGCTTCCTCTCGCACCACATTCCGCACCTTTCGACTAATCCCGACGTATTTTTGCGCCATAAATTTGAACTCGCAAGATGAACCTACGATACGCTGCGGCGCTGTTGGCCGCTGGCATACTGGGGGCGTGCCGCCCCGAGATGCCGACTACTTCTACCATTACGATCGATCTGGATCGGCCGACGGTGGCCGTTGATCGCGACCTCTACGGGGTGACGTCCGAGGCGGCCGACGGTACGGTCCGCCCCGACGAGTGGTCGGCGGACATGATTACGAATGGTAGTTTCGAGGTGGATGGCCCCTCGGCGACGGATTCGATCGCTGGATGGCGCGCCCTGACGACGGGTTCGGCGCTGACGATTGATGCCCGCGCGCCACTGAGCGAAACGAACCGACGGTCGCTGCTTGTGCGCGGTGGCGTGGTGGCGGATGTGTCGCGGGGAGCAGCTGCGGCACGCGGCGAGCGCTTCGAATTGACGTGTTACCTGCATGGCACGGTCGGCCGGTCACTCACCATCTCGCTGCGCGACTCCCTGGCCGGACGCATGCTGGCCGAGCCGCTCCGGCTGACCCTCCCCGACGCGTGGACTACGCTCCGGCACACCTTTACGGCCACCGACAGCGTGTGCGGCGCCACGCTCGTCTTCGAGACGGACAGCGGCGCGTCGTTCGGCTTAGATATGGTCGCCCTTTTCCCACAAAAAACGTGGCGCAACCGGCCCATGGGGCTCCGGACGGACCTCATCGAGGCGATCACGGACCTACGGCCGCGCTTCATCCGCTTCTCCGGCCGGATGATGGCCGACGATGGGTCGCGGCGGGTCACGGCCAGCGAATACACCCGCCTCTGCCAAGACCTGAACATACGCCCCGTGATGATAAAGGCCGACGAGAGCGGGCCTAAGTACCTCATGGACGCGGATTTGATGATGACGCAGAGCGACCTCTTCACCTCCGACAGCGTGGGTCGCTATTCGTCCTCGGCAACCTATGCCGACGCTTTCGGGACGTCCGGGACGGATGACGCCGGGACGATGCGCGCGGCCGTCGGTGAGGCGGCGTTCCTCATCGGCGTGGAGCGTCGGCCGGGCTGTGTCCGCGGTCTCTCCTACACGCCACTCATCGGCACGCCGAGCACGGGCGGACTGCTCCTGGCAGGCATGGGCCGACTGGTGCGCACGCCCTCGTATTACGTCTGGCAACTCTTCGCCGATCACCGTGGCCGACGGCTCCTCACCACGAACGTCACCACGGCCCGCAAGCCCCTCCTGACGTACGGCAAAGCCTCGGTGGCGGTCGTCGGTGACGCCTTTGCGGTCGAGTCGGCAGACACCCTGCGCGGCAGTTCGTCACGGACGTATAACGGCAGCCTCTCGGCGCGTCTGATGCGCAAAATGAACGGCGCCTCGGGCTCCGTCCGGCTACGGATCCGCGATAATGGTCGCACCGGAGCACTCCGCGACGCAATCGTTTTCGAGCTGACTGACAGCACCGTATGCCTCATTCATGAGTCTGGCACCCTGGATCGCGTCCTGGCAGGCCCCATCGAGATCATGCGCTCACCGGGCTGGATGGAGGCCAAGGTGGAATGTGCCGACGAGGCGATTTGCGGCTATATCAACAACGTACGGGTGATCGAGGCTGCGGCGCCCTCCCGGCCGTCGTTAGTGGCCGTGGCGACCTCCGATCCGAACAGTGGCACGATCATCCTCAAGGTGGCGAACACCACGCAGCACGACGAGCGGACAGCGCTACGCATCGAAGGTGGCAGCGTCGCCACCTCGGCGCACATCGTCAGCCTCGCCGCTCCCCCCACGGCCCGCAATACGCCCCTCCAACCGACGGCCGTCATGCCCGTGATCCGCAACGTGCGCCTCCCCCGCTGGCCGATGGTCTACGTTTTCCCCGCCAACTCAGTGACGATCCTCACCCTGAAGATGAAGTGACGGAAGCGGCATAACCAAACGGCGTAAATGAGCAATGGCCGAGCACCTACGAGGAACATTTTCCTCAGGTACCCGGCCATTCGTCGCATGAGGGGGAGCGAATTTCGCTTCAAGAGCCCCCATAAAACAGGTTCGCGCACGACGGCGAGGAGCATCTCCTCCATCCGTTCGCACGCGAACCTTATCATCTATGCGAGTCGGGCGATGCGCCTCGACCGCCACTTATCCGATCATTTCTTGGCCGCGCCTTGCTTGGCTACAGCCTCCATCAGCTTGCGCACTTCCTCGGGATCCCCCAGGAAATAGTCCTTCGTCAGGTTCAGTTTGTCGTCGAACTCAAACACGTAAGGCACCGCCGTGGGCAAGTTCAGCGAGGCTATATCCGTATCGGAGATGCCTTTGAGGTGCTTCACAATGCCACGCAGGCTGTTGCCGTGCGCCACGACCAAGAGGTTATCGTGCTGCTTGAGGGAGGGGAAAATGACGCATTCCCAGTAAGGCATGACACGCGCGATGGCGTCCTTGAGCGACTCGGTGCGCGGCAGATACTCGTCGGGGACGCCCGCGTAGCGCGGGTCCTTTTCGGGGTTACGGGGGTCGTCAGCCTCCATGGCCACGGGGGCAATGTCGTAGCTGCGACGCCAGATATGCACCTGCTCGTCGCCGTATTTGGCCGCCGTTTCACTCTTGTTCAAGCCCTGGAGCGTACCGTAGTGCTTCTCGTTGAGGCGCCACGTTTTCTCCACCGGAATCCAGTCCTCGTTCATACGATCCAGCACGCAGTTGAGCGTCTTGACGGCACGTTTGAGGTAGGACGTGTAGGCCATGCCGAAGGCAAAGCCCGCGTCACGGAGTGCGTCGCCCGCCTTCTCGGCTTCGGCCACACCCTTCTCGCTCAGGTCGACGTCTGTCCAGCCCGTGAAGCGATTTTCCTTGTTCCACTGGCTTTCGCCGTGGCGCAGCAATACGATCTTCTTCATGTCTCTCGTCTCCCAGGGTTATGCGAGGGTGATCGACGGATCGAGATAAACGTCCTGGATGGCGTTGAGCAGCTTTACGCCCTCGTTCATCGGTTTCTGGAAGGCCTTGCGACCGCTGATGAGACCCATACCACCGGCACGCTTGTTGACTACGGCCGTGATAACAGCCTCCTCCAAGTCGCCCGCTCCGTGCGATTCGCCGCCAGAGTTGATCAGGCCGACGCGTCCCATGTAGCCGTTAGCTACTTGGTAGCGGCAAAGATCGATGGGGTGATCGGAGGAGAGCTCGGTGTACACCTTGTCGGAGGTGCGTCCGAACTTGATGGCCTTGAAACCACCGTTGTTGGTGGGGAGCTTCTGCTTCACGATGTCGGCCTGGATGGTTACGCCGAGGTGGTTAGCCTGACCCGTGAGATCGGCGGCAGCATGGTAGTCTGTGCCGTCCTTCTTAAAGCCGTTGTTGCGCAGGTAGCACCAGAGGATGGTGGCCATACCCAGCTCATGCGCATAAGCGAAAGCCTTGGCTACGTCCACAATCTGGCGACGGCTCTCTTCGGAACCGAAGTAGATGGTGGCTCCCACGGCTACGGCGCCCATGTCCCATGCCTCCTTGATGGTGCCGAACATCACCTGATCGTAGGTGTTGGGGTAAGTCAGCAGTTCGTTGTGATTGATCTTCACTACGAAGGGGATCTTGTGGGCATACTTACGAGCCACAGCGCCAAGGACACCGTACGTAGAGGCCACGGCGTTGCAACCGCCTTCGATAGCCAGCTTGACGATGTTTTCGGGATCGAAGTAGACGGGGTTCGGGGCGAAAGATGCGCCGGCGGAGTGCTCGATACCCTGGTCAACGGGGAGGATGGAGACGTATCCCGTACCAGCCAAGCGGCCGTGGTCGTAGAGGGCGGCGATGCTGTTCAACGTCTGCGGATTGCGGTCGGAATCGAGCCAAATGCGATCGATGGCGTCGGGTCCCGGCGCGTAGATCAGGCTCTTGTCGATGGTTTTGCACTCGTGGGCCAGGTAGTAGTCTGCCTGTGCACCCAATAATTCAACTGTCTTGCTCATATAATTTGTTTTTGAGATGAAACGTGATGATCAACTGATCATTGATGGCACAAAGCTACGATTAAAGCCGGATCGAGGCATTAGGGCTTAGGCCCACGGCCTCATGCTGCTCCCTGAAATGCAAGTCGGCACAAGCTGCTGCGCGGTCTGATCGCCTCACTTTGTCTGCCACCTATTCCGTGTATTTTTGCCCGCTCTCAAAACAAGATAAACACCTATGTTCAAAGCTGTATTCCTCCGTTTAGTCGCCTTTACGTTCCGCCCGATGGACGCGTGGGAGGCGCTGAGTCACAAAAAGGTGAAGGAGAATGACGACGACTTCCTCTCGCATTTCCTCTACCCCATGATTGGACTCATCGCGCTGGCGGCGTTTGTCGGTATGCTCTTCACGGGCCCGGAGTTCGACTTCGTGATCGCCCTCAAGTCGACCATCAAAGCGATTGTAGCCTCGGCCGGGGGCTTCTTCCTGGCGTCGTACCTGCTGAACGAACTGTGGGCGCTCGTCTTCAAACGTCCGCGCAGCATGCGACTCATCCAGCCCTTCGTCGGCTACTCCTCATCGCTGCTCTTCGTGATCGAGATTGTGCAATCGTTCTTCCCCGAGCTGATCTTCCTGCGCATCCCCGCGCTGTATACCATTTATATGATCTGGGCGGGCGCGGTGAACTACCTACATGTGGACAACGAGGTGCAGCTGAAGTTCACGACCCTTGCCTCGTTCATCATTATCGGCACACCGGCCATCATCTCCTTCCTCCTGTTCACACTGATGCCGGGGCTCCGCTTTTAATTAACACGGGCGAATGCCATTCGCCCCCACTCCAATTCATTCATCATGGCTAAAGAGAAACCTACGAACCAAATCACGATAAAGAATAAACGCGCCTCGTTCGACTACGAGCTGCTCGAGACCTTCACCGCCGGCCTTGTACTGACGGGCACGGAGATCAAGTCCATCCGCCTAGGCAAGGCCAGCCTTGTGGACACCTTCGCCATCGTCGAGCACGGCGAGGTGTGGGTGAAGAATATGTACGTGGCCGAATACTTCTTCGGCACCTACAACAACCACGCGCCGCGCCGCGACCGCAAGCTGCTGCTCAACCGCAAGGAGATCCGCCGACTGCAGACGGCCGCCAAGGATCGCGGCTTCACCCTCGTGCCCACGCGACTCTTCATCAACGAACGCGGGCTGGCCAAGCTCGTCCTGGCCATCGCCCGAGGCAAGAAGGAGTACGACAAGCGACAGTCGATCCGCGAGCGCGACGACCGCCGCGAGATGGACCGCATGTTCAAGAAATAAAGCTCCCTTTTCGGAAGAGAAAACCATGTCACTCGTAGAAGGTACCATCGGGCAGAGGATGTGGCTGTGCGTGCGTCGGGCGCTGCCCAAGGCGGCCCGGACGTGCCTATGGTTGCTCGAGATCATCCTGCCCGTCTCGCTGGCCGTACGACTGCTTCAATACTCCGGGCTGCTCGGCCAAGCGTCGGGATTTCTGGCGCCCGCCTTCAGCCTGATTGGGCTACCGGGCGAGGCCGCCATCGTCTTCCTGACCAGCATTTTCACACCGCTCTACGCGCCCATCGCGCTGATGACCTCCATGCCGCTGACGGTGCGCCAGCTGACCATCCTCTCGCTCATGTGCCTCCTCTCGCACAGCCTACCCGTGGAGTGCGCCGTGCAGGGCCGCACGGGGTCGACCTTCGCGGGCATGTTCGTGCTGCGCATTACGATGAGCTTCGTCATGGCCTTCACCGTGCACCACCTCATGCCCCACGGCGCCTACGACGCGCCCCTCGCCATCACGGGCGCCGTAGCCGTGAGCCACTCCATCGGCGACGTCCTCGTGCTGTGGCTGCGCAGTTCGCTACGCATCGCGTTGCTCTTCGCCGCCATCGTCCCCTCGCTCATGATCCTGCATTACATCCTCGACGAGTTCGACCTCCTGCGCGGCCTCTCGCGCCGCATGGCTCCGGTGATGGACTTCTTCGGCCTGCCCCGCGAATGCTCCTTCCTCTGGCTCGTGGGCAACATCGTGGGCCTGAGCTACGGCAGCGCGATCATGATGGAGCAGCTAAAGCAAGACGCCATCTCGCGCCGCAGTTGCGACCTGCTGAACCACCATCTGGCCGTCTCGCACTCCCTGCTGGAGGACACGATTCTCTTCGGCGCCCTCGGTGCCCCATGGCTTTGGATCATCCTGCCGCGGCTGGCCTACGCCTTCGTCGTCGTGCGGATCAAACTGCTGGTCGAACGGATGCGTGGAACGGAGAAAAAATAGGCGTCTCAAGGCCGCCGGCAAATTTGACCTGATACCTGTAGGGGCGCACACGCATACGCCCCACACAACGGCTCCATCGGGGCCGAATCATCCAATAAGGAGAAGATCCTTCATCCCTCGCGGGATGTCCATGGGACGTATGCCAAACGCTTCCCAGCACCTTAAATCGCGCATTAAAAAAACGAAATGCAAGCAGTGAGGGGGCATAATAGACACCCTTTCTGCAAAAATGACCATACAATCTTACACCATATAGACAGATATTTGCAGCCGGAAAGAACGAGGTAAGTGCCGCACGGCCCGCCTCCCCCGCTCCACTCCCCCGGACGAGTGTGTATGTGTTCCTATTTATTGTTGAACCGCAGCCCGCCCTTTATCACTAGGAACTCATTATTTATCTAATTATGAATACAACGAAAAAACATTCGAAATGGCTCCTCGCGCTGCTGCTCCTTGCGGCGGGGCTGGCAGGAGCCATGATGCCGCAAACGGCTGCAGCAGATGAGAACGGCCCCATCGGATCATCCGGGCTGAATTACAGTTACACCACCGCCGACAAGACCCTCACCATCTCCGGCGCGGGCACTATGCCGGACTTCACGAATGATCAGCCATGGAAGAATCACCAAGGCGAGATCGAGGCGGTCGTCATCGGAGACGGCGTGAGTAGTGTCGGGGCTAATGCCTTCGCCGATTGTCGCAAGCTGACAAGCGTTACCCTCCCGGTAAGCGTCACGGCCATCGGAGGGGGAGCCTTCCTCGATTGCAAGGCACTGACGGACATCACCGTGTCTTGGGACGCTTCACACATCCCTAACATCAACCCGTCGGCCTTCGGCAACCTCACGTTAGAGGAGATCATCCTACACGTGCCCGTAGGCATGACGACAGCTTACAGTGCGGACACTTGGTACGTATGGAAACACCTCTTCATCATGGATCAAGCGACCATCGGGGACAACTTCACGACCGGAGTGCACTGGGAGTATGACGACAACACCCGCACCCTCAGCTTCACTGGCGCAGGTGCCATACCGGACTTCATTGGCGCGGATGATCGGCCCTATACGGGGATCCGGAAGAAGCTGCAAGCCGTGACCATCGGGGCCGGTGTGACCGCGATCGGGAGGGGCTCCTTCTACATGTGCGAGGCGCTGACAAGCATCACCCTCCCGGCCGGTGTCACTACCATCGGAGAGAACGCCTTTGCCGGTTGTGAGGCGTTGCCCAGCATTACCCTCCCGGCCGGCCTCCAAACCATCGGGACGAACGCCTTTGAGCATTGTGCGAAGCTGACAAGCATTACGCTCCCGGCCGGTGTCACCACGATCGGAGAGTCGGCCTTTCAGCGATGCTGGGTGCTGGCCCAAGCCACCCTCCCGAGCAGCGTCCAGACGATCGGGAATAACGCCTTCACCACATGCACGGCGATGACGGACATCACCGTCGGATGGACCAGTGCGGCGGCGATCCCCGACATCAGTTCGCTGGACGTCTTCGACGGCATCACGCGACCGGACGTCACGCTGCATGTGCCCGCCGGCATGGCCGCGACTTTCGGCACGAAGGACATCTGGAAGGATTTCCACATCGTGGCCGCTCCCACGCCTCCGACGCCTCCCACACCTCCGACACCGACACCTACCCCAACGCCGAGACCAAGAAGACCGAGGCCGACGCCCCTCCCGACGCCACAGCTGCCCGAGACGCCACCCGCCGGCATGAAGATCCGCAGCCTCACGGTCGATCCCTCGAGCATCACACTAAACGGCGAACGCTCCTTCCGCCTCACAGCCACACTCACGCCGGCCGACGCTTCGGACAAGCGTCTCGTTTGGAGCAGCAGTGACGAGTCGGTTGTACGTGTGCGCGAATTGCCGGCCGAGGAGATGCGTCGTGGCCTGCGCGCGGCCTCCAGTCCGACGGTGATCCTGGCCGAGGCCACGATCCACAACGTGGGTAAAGCCGTGGTCACCGTCAAGACGACCGACGGCAGCAACCTCACCGCCACCTGCCTCGTCGACGTCCGCGCCCTGCCCACGGGCAACATCGAGGTCACCGCCACGCGTCTCTACGCAGCCTACGGTCGCCTCCACCTCACGCTCCCGACGGCCACCGCGATGCATATATATACGGTGTCTGGCGCACTCGTCCGCACCTTCCTCGCCCCCGCTGGCACGTCGTCCGTAGCGCTCCCCCGAGGCGTCTATGTGGTTCGTGCCGGATCGATAACCTCAAAAGTGGCGGTGGATTGATGTTGAGTTGTTAGCGCCTTTGGCGCGTTGAGTTGTTGAGTTGTTGAATTGTTGATTCGTTTTTTGTTTGGTCGGGTACCCGCCCCACCACATGCACAAGACTACTTTATAAACCATTTATAGTATGAACACAAGAAGAATTCATTCGAGACTGCTCCTCGCCTTGCTGCTCCTCGTGGCAGGGCTTGCAGGAGCCATGCGGCCGCAGCGCGTGGCCGCGCAAAGCCAACCCGTTCCGGGTTCATCCCTTAGCTGGGAGTACATCCCCAACACCAAGACCCTCTCCATCACTGGGTCGGGCGACATGCCGGACTTTGCCATCTTCATGAACCAGCCTTGGGGGGCTTTCCGAGAGCAGATCGAAACGGTAACGATCGGCGCCGGCGTAACCTCCGTCGGGAAGAATGCCTTTTTAGGCTGCACGGCGCTGACAGCCGTCACCCTTCCCTCCAGCGTGACCACGATCGGAGCTTTCGCCTTTGTCAGTTGCAAGGCACTGACCGGCATCACGATCCCCAGCGGCGTAAAGACGATTAAGGAGAGCGTCTTTTTCAGTTGCACGGCGCTGACAAGCGTCACACTGCCCGAGGGCCTCCAAACGATCGGAGCGTCGGCCTTTCTGGGTTGCAGTTTGACTAACGTCACGCTGCCAAACAGTGTGACCACGATGGGCGAGAGCGCCTTTTCCAGTTGCACGGCGCTGACTAACGTCACGCTTTCCGATAAGCTCACCACCATCGAAGAGCGCGCCTTTAATGGTTGCAGTCAGCTGAAAAACGTCACGATCCCAAACAGTGTGACCTCCATCGGAAAGAATGCCTTTGCCAGTTGCTCGGCGCTGAAGAACGTGAACGTGTTTTGGGATACGCCGCTCACCATCTCGGCGGATGCCTTTCAGGGCATCGAACTGAACAAGGTGAAGCTCTATGTGCCCGCTGGCAAGAAGGGGGCTTATCAAGCGGCGGACGTCTGGAAAGACTTCGATGTGCAGGAGATACCGGGGGGCAACCTCTCTGGCGGCCTGCACTGGCAGTACATCCCCAGCAGCCACACCCTCTCCATCACTGGGTCGGGCGCCATGCCGGACTTTAACGTCCCCATAAATCAGCCTTGGGGGGCTTTCCGAGGGCAGATCGAAAATGTAACGATCGGCGCCGGCGTGACCTCCGTCGGGAAGAATGCCTTTGCCAGTTGCAAGAAGCTGACAGCCGTCACCCTTCCCTCCAGTGTGACCACGATCGGAGTGTACGCCTTTCCCAATTGCAAGGCACTGACCGGCATCACGATCCCCAGCGGCGTAAAGACGATTAAGGAGAGCGCCTTTTACGGTTGCACGGCGCTAACAAGCGTCACGCTGCCTGAGGGGCTCACCACCATCGAAGAGGGCGTCTTTACCGACTGCGATGCGCTGGCCAGCATCGAGCTGCCCGCCTCCCTCCAAACGATCGATGCGAGTGCCCTCGACGCTCGCGGCTTAACCGAGATCAAGGTAAAGGCCGGCAGTGCACACTTTGAAGCCGCGGAGGGTGTGCTCTATAACAAGGGGAAAACGGCGCTGCTCCGCTATCCCCGCAAAAAGCCAGGCACAACCTTTGCCGTTCCCGCCAGCGTAACCACGATCGGAGAGTATGCCTTTGCCGTTTCGGGGCTGACTAACGTCACGCTGCCCGACGGCCTCCAAACGATCGGAACGTCGGCCTTTAATAATTGCGAGGCGCTGACAAGCATCACGCTTCCGAACAGCCTCACCACGATTGGGAGGTACGCCTTTTACGATTGCATGACGCTGGCAGGCATCACCATCCCGAAGAGCGTCGCCACGATCGGAGAGAGCGCCTTTGCCCAATGCACGGCACTGAAGGACGTGACCGTAGCTTGGACAGACGCGGCCTCCATCCCCGTCATCCAGTCGAATGTCTTTGATGGCATCACGCCGCCGACAAGCGTGACGCTGCATGTGCCCGGCGGCACGGGGGAGGCTTACCAAGGGAAGGACGTCTGGAAAGAGCTCACCATTGAGGAGCTGCCGTGGGGCGACCTCAGCACCGGCCTGCACGGGGCGTACGACGACGCCACCCGTACCCTCACCATCTCCAATCCCAACCCCGACTCGCCCCAGCCGATGCCGGACTTTGCCGACTTCAACGATCAGCCTTGGAAGGATCTTCGGGATAAGAAAATCAAAACCGTAGTGATCGAAACCGGCGTGACCGGCATCGGAAATGAGGCCTTTGCGAATTGCAATGTGCTGACAAGCGTCAAGCTCCCGGAGAGCGGCCTTAAAACAATCGGAGAGAAAGCTTTTATGGGTTGCGAGGAGCTGACAAGCATCACCATCCCGAAGAGCGTCACCACGATCAAAGAGCAGGCCTTTTACTCTTGCTATGCGCTGGGGGGTGTCACCGTGGGGTGGACGGAGGCCGGATCCATCCCCAACCTCCCCGCTTCGGCCTTTAGCTACCCCAATGGTAAAGTGCTGCACGTGCCCGCCGGTACCGCTGAGATTTACAAAGCGAAGGACGAGTGGAAAAAGTTCTTCATCATGGATGGAAAGACTGCAGGGGGCAACCTCAGCACGGGGCTGCACTGGGCGTACAACGACGAAACCAAGACGCTCTCCATCACCGGTGCGGGCGAGATACCGGACTATAACGACCCGAAAGAGCAGCCTTGGTGTGCTTTCGGGGGGATGGCGCAAACCCTAACCCTTGGAGAGGGCGTCACCAAGATCGGGAAGAAGGCCTTCACGAGTTTCCAGGTGCTGCCAAGCATCACCCTCCCGAAGAGCGTCGCCGAGATTGGAGAGATGGCTTTTACCTCTAGCAAGTCGCTGACGAACTTCACCGTAGCGTGGAAGGATGCCGGATCGATCCCCGACATCCAAGCGAATGTCTTTGACGACGTCACGCTGGGGTATGTGAAGCTGTACGTGCCCGAGGGCATGGTCGATACCTACAAAGCGAAGAACGTGTGGAAGGATTTCGATATTCAGGAGACGCCGCCCACACCCCCGACGCCACCGACGCCACCGACACCGCCCACGCCGCCCACACCTCCTACACCCGACCCGACGCCAAGACCCAGAAAACCGAGACCGGGCCCCGTGCCGACGCCACAGCTGCCCAACAGACCATCTGCCGGCACGAAGATCGGCGGCCTCACCCTGAGCGCTACGAACTTCACGCTGAACGGCGAGCGGACGTTCCGCTTCACCATCACCATCACGCCGGCCCATGCAGCCGACAAGCGTCTCTCCGTCTCCAGCAGCGACGAGACCGTGGTGCGTGTGCGCATCCTGCCGACCGAGGAGACGCGTCGCGGTCTGCGTGCCGCCCCCGACCCGGCCGTAGTCACCATCGAGGGCACGGTCTGCGGCCTCGGTAAGGCCAAGATCCACGTCAAGTCGACCGACGGCAGCAACCTCACCGCCACCTGCCACGTCGACGTCCGCGCCCTGCCCACAGCCAACATCGAGGCCCCGGCCACGCGCCTCTACACTGCCGCCGGCCACCTCCATCTCACGCTGCCCACGGCCACTGCGGTCAACGTCTACAACCTGACCGGCACGCTCGTCCGCACCTTCATCGCCCCCGCCGGCACATCGTCCATCGCCCTGTCCCAAGGCGTCTACGTGGTCCGCGCAGGCAACCGCGCGGAGAAGGTTGTCGTGGATTGATGTTGAGTTGTTGAGTTGTTAGCGCCTTTGGCGCGTTGAATTGTTGAGTTGTTATGCCGGGTGCATGTGGCGGCAAGCTGCATGTGCCCGGCATTTTTTGATTTTAGCAAGTGGTGGTTCAATGACTAATTGCTAATTATCAATTGTCAATTATTAATCATTATCAGTAACAGCAATGGGAAACTTAGTACACGGCTACACCCCGACCCATCCCGGGGAGGTGCTTAAAGATGAAATCGAATATCGCGGCATCACGCTTTCGCGGCTGGCGCGACAGATGGGCATATCCTATCATGCATTGAGCGATATACTCAACGAGCGTCGGTCGCTCACGGCACGGACGGCCATGCGGTTTGAGGCGGCTCTGAACGTGCCGGCCGACTCGCTGATGCGTCTGCAACTGAAATACAATCTGCACATGGCGCAGAGGGATAAGAAGCTCCGTGACAGCCTCGACAAAATCCGTAAGGCGGCAGCCATGCTGTGAGCAGCTTCTAATAACTCGAGACCTCTGCACGGCGATTGGTGTGTATTTTGTTCGTTAATTCATTGTGTAACAGGAAGTTGTTTTGCGTATTTGAACATTAAAAACAGCACAATATTCCTCTCATGGCATACCAATCCAAGAATACCGATGAGCATGTAACATTTGCAGACGCACTCCTTTCAAAGCGTTATCGCAAAGCACAAAACGACTTCCTCAATCAGGTTGACCGGCTTATCGATTGGCGTCCGATTAGGACGCTCTTCAACAAGAAATACACGAAGCGACAAAATGCCATTGGCGCCCCGGCTTATGACGTGATTCTCTTATTCAAGATGTTGCTTTTGGAGACATGGTACAACCTCAGTGATTGTGCTCTGGAGGAGCGCATCAATGATTCAATCACCTTTTCCCGATTCTTGGGGCTGAAGATGGAAGAGGTATCTCCCGACCACAGCACCATCAGTCGATTTCGTTCGGCACTGACACAGTTGGGTCTCATGGACAAACTGTTGGTGCAGTTTAATAAACAACTTTCCCGCCATCATATTTCAGTAAGGGAAGGGGTGCTCGTCGATGCAAGCCTTGTGGACACGCCACACAAATCCAACGGAACCATTACGATTGAAGTCGCAGACGACAGGGAAGACAATCGGAGCGAGGCGGAAAAAGAGGCAGAGGAGGATTATCAAAAACAGGTTGTCCGTCAGCGTAAAGGGACGGATGAAGAAGCCCGTTGGGTTTACAAACAAAAGCGTTATCACTACGGATACAAAAAGCATTGTCTGACCAATGTTCAAGGCATTGTTCAAAAGGTGATAACGACTGCAGCGAACCGCAGTGACACGAAGGAGTTTATTCCGCTATTGCGGGGTGCAAACATACCTCAAGGCACAGCTGTCTTGGCGGACAAAGGATATGCTTGCGGGGAAAATCGCTCCTACCTGCAAACCCATCACCTTCAAGACGGCATTATGCACAAGGCACAACGCAACAGGGCATTGACTGAGGAAGAGAAGCAACGAAACAAAGCGATCAGTCCGATACGGAGCACCATCGAACGCACCTTTGGCAGTATTCGCCGGTGGTTTCATGGCGGACGATGTCGATACCGGGGACTTGCCAAGACTCATACTCAAAACATTCTTGAATGCATCGCCTTTAATTTATACAGAACCCCGGGGATAATTATGTCCTCATCTGTAGGATAAGGCATAACCACCCTTGAGGAGCTCAGGGCAAGTAGCTCCTCAAGGGGAATTTACAACTACTTTCACTCCTTACTACCACCCCTTTCACTCGCTCCTTTTATGCGAAGAACTCCTCTTCCCTCCACCTCTTTATTTTTCAAAGGTCTCCTTATGAACAAGAGTAATACGAGTTAGATTTTAGTAAGATATTCTATTTTTGCCAAAATCCAACTATTTAGAAGCTCACTTGTTTTTGTCCAATAGAAAAGGCTCCGGGAAAAGCTTTCTCGAGTTTGTTTAATTTATCACTTACGGATAAAGTGAATATTTGCTATTTTAGCATAAATGCTCTAGACATTCATACAAGTGGGTGGCACCTTTATAAGTTCTTACCACTCTCTTACTCTGAACCAGATTAACGCCATAATATTGTTTTATAGATTCCACAGCCTTAGGCATTGCCACAACGATCCATCCTTCGCCAGACTCAGTCCATCGCAAACCCATGTTCTGGGTGTTACCATGATTCCAATAGATTGACTCCACCATCAATTCATTATCTTTATTCTTCCAGCCGAATAGACAATCCTCCATAGGTTCCCAATTTAGCTCTCTGGCCAACTGAGGATTGAAAGCTATCCATGATGTCTTATGTGAGAACTGCACAAAGAAGCTTCTCCTTATTACGACTGGAGGCTGACATTCGTGGCATCTAAGATGATAATAGTCTTTGCTCAAACGATGATAAGGCATGTCGCCGAAAAAAGATCTTCCTTCATTAGCAAAACCTTCCGGAACTATCATTTGCAGATACTCTTCACTCGGCAGTCCATCATTGGTTGATGTCAGCAAAGTTGATTCGCCGATAACCACTTTGCTTGAATAGACAGCAAGAGTAGTATTCAGCTTTGAGCATTTCGAGGCTTCATTTTCCCAATTTTTGGGTAGAGTATGATATTCGCCTATCTCAATATGATGAATAAAAGTCGGTTTCTCTTCCACAGGCCATGTCAACACAGCATAATCGTAAAGGGTGAAAACCGGCCTCAATGCGTCAAGAGTCATTGAACTACTGTCCAGTAACTCCCCTGCCACCTCCATAATACCATTCAGAACGCCCTCAGAATAGGTATGCAGGAACGGCATCTTAAGATATATCTTATCTAAATGAGTTCGAAGACGGCTGTCTGCCTCGTCAGTCATATCCTGTTCAGAGGTATAATGAAGAGCCAACTGATTTGCTCGATAATAAATGATGTCTTCCGATACGTGAAAATTCTCACATAGAAAACCAACGAACGGCGAACCAATTTTGTGGTCGTTTCCTTTTCGCTTTATATTTTTTTTCTTGTCATCCAATAGTTTATAGTCATTTTCCTCGTACAGAAGATTATATATGGCAGGTCGGTTTATTCTCGGCACGTCAGGAGTATCAAGATGAAGTGCATTCAGTATGTCCACTGCATACATTCGCCATAATATATTACGCGAAAGAGCCAATGGTTTAACCATATATTCGAACATAGTCAGTTTAGGAGAATTCTCTTCAATCAGAAACTTTCCAACATCAAGGGTCAGTTTATTGTTACATTCGACACTAAGATAGTCTACTATCTTATCGTAGCCATGATCAAGAAGTAAAGCCAACAAATAGGAAGCACGTTCTCTGACCGGGCTCACTAAAGAACGTCCAAGAATCAAGATAAATCTGATAATGATGTCCGAAACGCCGCCTGGCTCGGTGTTAATAGTCGGATAATCGCCCTCTACTATGCTTTCTTCACGCAGCAGTCTATTCATGTAACTCTGCCATTCGGCATATACCTTACTTTTATCAACCTCGTCTGTCACCAACGACAATATTTCATCAATATGCTGAGTCATACCATAGGAATAGCCATGGGCAAGGTCGTCCACCAATGTTTTCAGGGCTAATTCCTGAGCCTTGGCCTTATCTATCATGCCCATCAAACGAAACGTAAATATTCTGCTGCCACCATCGTAGAACTTTATCCAGCCCGATGAACTTGACAGTCTGATAGCCTTTTCAGCACATTTCCATGCCTCTGTCATATTTCCATCCCTATAAGCATTCTCACCCTTGTTTATCCAGGTAAACGCGTCATTGTCGCCAGAGCCTTTCGGAAGTCGTTCATTATCTAAAGGAGCATCGCCGAGTTCTATCTTTGAATAAGACTCCTGAACGCTCTCAGTGCATTCGGTTTTTACAGCATGGTCTATCTTTCTTTTTATTTCATTAGGAAGTTTACCGTTATACAAGGCAATTCCCTTCTTCAGAATCTTTTTCAGAAGATAAGGATGCCCATCCTCATAATCATCAACAAACAGGAACAATCTACAGAACAGTTCTACAAGCATTTCGTATTCGTCTTTCGTTTCAACTTCCGTCAATATACCTTCTATCATATAGGCAAAACCATTGACAAAAGTGGTAAACTCTCGATCTAACATCCACAAATACATATTCAAACCGAAGGCAATATTGTAAGAGAATACAGCCTTGAGCAGTTCATCTACAATATCTGAATGGGAAGATTGATCTGTAATGGTATCTACATATTTTAGCCTCAGTGTTATCCACTTCAGCCGTTCAATGCTTCGCTCCGGTTCTATCCTGTTTATTTCTCTTGTATATTCCGTAAACCAAGATACTTGGTAATCCTTGCTATAGCCTACACAGAAAGTGTCATTCAGCACTCTTTTGAAGCAGTCTATACCCTTATCCTTGTCACCATATCTTAGCCAGGCTCTGCCTTGTTTTGTGAATTGCTCCATCCTGCCGTTCTGATCCTGTCCGTCCAGCATAGTGGTTTCCACCTCCAGAAGGCATTTTCTTAACAATTCAGAATCGTCGTCATATCTGAACAGCATCAATGCGACCTCTCTCTTCAAGTCCGAATAGGCATTTGTTTCGGTAAAAACTTCGTGTATTACCTTTCGGATATGGCCAATACCTTCATTTCCAAATCGGGCAGCCACACTTATCGCGATTTTATAATAATCTATACGATATTTATTCAGTACATAAAGATGCACATCCCCATTGTCGATGCTCCTAAAGAAAAGTAGCAGCGACTTCATTATCTGGTTGAAATCATAACTCAAGCCCTTGCCAAGTTCACCATCAGCCGCAGTCTTAGCAAGAATGCAGAGATTACGAGCAAATGTTGTTATCGTCTCATTACCTCCATCCTTGATATCCGCCTTAGGCACCGCCTCCACCACGCTATCATCATATCCGCATAGTCTACGCAAGAATGCGAGTCTGTACATGGGACGGAAATTCACAAGCGGAGTTTCCATCTCCAGCTTTACGGGGGTTGAAAGTTGCCCGAACTCCAAGCCTTCGATAATTGCTTTCACCTCGTCAACATCGTGATATAGCAGCCAACTATCATAGGCGATGATTATTCTCTGATGTGGGTCTGTGTCGTCGTATATTTTTCTGAGAATCTCAAAATATTTTTTAGCATTTTCCATATCGTCCATCGCCCGACATCCATTTAACACGTGCCTCAATATGCTGAATGGCGTATATGGGTTTTCCTCAACATTTAAAATTAAGGCTTGCAGCCGCGACTTAAACCTGTTGGTATCTCCTTTATCAAAGAGACCTAGCATTACCGATTCTTCCAGAGCAGCATAAATGCTCTCAGAAGAATAACGTTCATAACTTCTTTCCTGCGAATCAAAAAGGTTCTTGGTAAAGGATGCGAGATGGCCGTTTAGCTGTTCGTCACCATAAAAATAAGATGCAGTCCGCATCCATTCCTTCAACACTTCTAGGCGATGGTTGAAATTATCGGTATATCCCAGTTTGTCATTTCTCACATACAGAAATCTCGGATATGCTAAATCCAGCAGAAGTCGGGCTTCCTCAATGTCTCCTGCTGCATAGAACTTTCGTGAGCTGATCAGCGCACCGGTTTCATTACACAGCAAGGAGTTTCCCCTATGCAGAAGATTCTTGGCAAGTTCATATTCACCAAGATCGATGAAATCATCAGTGAAAGTCAACGCAGAATAATCCTGATTCTTGCGCTGCTCCACTTCCGACTTTGCCAGCATATAACGCAGCACAATATAGGGGTCGTTTAGGTTTCGACCTATATAAAGACCATACAAAGCGTCTTTCTCTATCTCACTGAGCGGACGGAACTGCAACACCTCTTGGCTGAGTTCTGACGGTGTTGCCATATTAAGGAAGTCTTCATATCTGTTCGCCAGATAAAGATACTGAAATGCCAGCCAATGCTTTTCCACTCCCGACTTCAGATATAAGTCAGCAAGCTCAGAATAGTAGCCCTGTGCCTTCTGCTTATCCATGTCGCCTGTCATGGCATCACGTCCGGTTTCTCCTAAAAGGAATTGTCGGAAGGAATTATGGAAGAAACTTAATGAATGCGACTTCTCTTCATAACGCAGTAAAGGCTTTATACTCGTCACAAATGTTCTGACAACGTTCTCCGATGGGCTCCATTCCTTTATAAACTCCCAGTGAACTTCATCATTGATTCGTGATAACAAGCCTAACAGATGCGTCAGCTCGCAGCTTTCAGCAAGAATCTTCGATGTAATGCTGCGATAATAGGTTTCAACATCCTTATTATATTCAGGCAAGTTCTTCAGTGTTGATGCCAGGTCACCTGATCTCCTTAGAGCCTCAATAATATAAGTAAGGTATAGCGGATGGCCCTGTGATTTACTGATTATTTCATCCGTATTCTCTTTGGAAATGACTTCTGCGGGTAAAGTTTTATCTATCAGCGCCACCATCTCCTCACCCGTCAGAGCGTCCATCATCACTACTCTGGTTTCATCTTTATATTCCGCATGAATATCTTCTGGCAATGTTAGCGATTCATTAAAATGTTGACTGCCCAAAATGATGGTTATGCCTTCAAGAATGCTCTTGGGCGATGGCAGCAATGCTATAAACTCATGTTCACAGTCCTTGTATTCCCTGATGATATGGTCAAGTCCGTCTATGACGATAATTGTTCTGTTGCCATCCTTAACATAGTCATCGTGCATCTGGGATAGCTGGGCAAAGAACATATCTCGAAGTTCCTTCAGGTCATTGCTTACTATATGTCCTAAGTAATGGTAGCCTCGCTCATTGAGAGCCAGCACCAAGTCATGAAACAAGCTTACGGCCTCACCACGAAGGAATATATTATCAGGACTTGACGGATTAACAAAGTCAAAAGCATAGTATGTTACAATATTGTAACGGGAATAGCGTGCGAACTGACTTAGCAGCGAGGACTTGCCAGAGCCAGGCATACCTTGCAGAAATATGTAGCCCGAGTGATGGGTCTCTATCGCAGCGTTTAGTTTTTCCACAGTCTTATGGATGGGCACATAATGATCCTCATCCACAAACAGGTCGTGATTAAAACGCCGATTGAAACGATACTGCCAATTTAATTTTTCAATAAGTTCCGCACATGTGAATTCCACTCGCCTTTCATTTCCTCCGGCTGTTTCTTCTATCAGTCTATGTAACTTCAAAACATCCGAAGTGCGGATATCTGTATCAGCATTAGTTACTAGGAATTCCTCACATCCACTTCTCTCTACAAACTGAAATACCTTCGCGAACTTGCTGAATTCCTCATCTGTTAATTCGGTTTCATCCTTTATACCCTTGATTTCAGCATCAATATCATATTTATCGCTGACATGACGATTAGTAAGCAGGAATGGCATCACAGGTTTTTCTTTGCCCTGTTGAATGCGTTTCCAGCTTTTTGCTATATCTACTACCAATTCTTTGAAATCGGTGATGCTCATAATAGCATCTTTGTCTATCGACCACTTTATCTGGTAAGCGAAAATTGCATTCCTTGTCTCATAGAATATATCATCAAGTTTCCCTACTTCATCAGAAGCCACACTGATCCTGACGAGATTGTTGTTTATCATCTCGTCATATATGCGTTGAGCGAACAAGTCATATTGATGCTTATATCCACTCATCGCCGCACGTTCTCCTGCAGCTGAAACTTGGGCCATATTATAACCTTAATTCCGTAGTTATATTAGTTTGATATTTTTATAAGTACATGGACACAATAAGTTGCCAATGATTTTGTCATGTCGATTATTTCACTTAGCTTAGTGCTGTAAATCAAATAAGATAAAAAAAACGCACGACATGGCAAAGATAGCAATTAAATCCGAGAAATCAACCCCATTTGGCGGTATTTTTCAAATCATGGAGGCATTTAACGGCCTTCTTACTCTTTTAGTATAGATTACTTTTCTCCTTTGAGGATAGAGGAATCAGAACTAATGTTGCATTATCCTATTTGCAATATTATAGAAAAAATGCGAATGACGAACGAGTTAAGAGTAATTCGTATGCGTAGGATACAAAAAATGCTTGAATCTGCTTGAGAGAAATGATTAATTCCTCTTTAGTACTTTATTCTTTGTTGACGAATGTGTGATTATGAAATCATAGATGCCTGATTGTCATTTAGTCTTCACGTGACGATTTTTCTTGGATAGTCTGATAAATCTCCTTATTTTCACTGCACAAAACCGCGTAAATACGCACATATGTAAAGTGATATAATAGACAAGAAGAGTGAATTTGCAAAACTCATTACTACCAAGCACAATGGGTTGATTAAGACTGTAATAGAGATACTTATATTCCACTCCTATTACTTTTTTAGAGAATACTTTTTCTACAAATAAAACCCTATGTTCTTTTGGTTAGATTGGAGGAATGAGATACCTTTGTGGAGAGTAGTTAAGTGTTCTTTGAGTTGTAGCAGGACGTAGAGAGAAAATGCAGTTCGCTCGTTTCCAAATCGTTCCCCTTGGACTAATCGACAGCCAACTAATAACTTGTAATCAATAGGTTAAGGCTCATAAACACACTTTTATGGGGAAGTTCAAGTGTATCTACAACAA
>ERZ772955.822-NODE-822-length-22412-cov-4.571588_pt1 | contig 22412 bp, 20 predicted proteins | sample MGYA00511133_ERZ772955 | MGnify/ENA primary metagenome ERZ772955 (study PRJEB29015, sample SAMEA2737914) | human oral metagenome | biome: human oral; feature: human-associated habitat; material: dental | place: China | collected 2149 ... | reverse complement strand
TGCACCATTCAGAAAAATAAAAATTTGTAGGACACAGAGTTCATAGCTAAAACTTCAAAAGTGCAGTAACAGCGAGATTCTACGACAATAGGTGTTAAACTTGGGATAGGACTTATCAATAAAAAGAAGAGGAACACATTTAAATATGCTCCTCTTTAATCTTTATCTTTTACATTAATTCTTTACTGGCTTATAGAAAATATACTTCTCTAAAACAACGCCTTTGAGAGGGAAAGTGTTGAAGTCTGTTTCTTTGAACTCCAAAGTGTAGCCATCGTTTCTCATTACTTCAATTTTACGAGTCACATTTCCAAAGTTTAAAGTTAGCATACCTTCTAATGTATAGGTATATTCACCTTTAGAATCTAAAATCCAATCACCTTCAGCATCCTTCTTTAATAGCATTATATTAGAACGGTCCAAGATGTAAAAGTGATGCTCCTTATCCCCTAAATCAGTTGCATTGTAGTTTAGGTTTTGCAACAGATTAAAGTCTTTGCCAGTATTGGAATCAATAGGAATCCATCTTCCATCCTTTGTATTCACACGGAATTTCACTTTATATGTTTTTTTTGTGTCAGGATTTCTAACAATAGCATAACTACCATTAGTAGTTGCAGCCCATTCTCCTACTGGCATATGAAGTTCTGATAATTTCTCATCTACATGGAAACCACCTTTGTTCTTGCCGTTGTCGTTATTGTCATCATTTTTACTACAACCTGTAAAGGCTACCACTCCGAATAACATTAAACCAGCCCATAAGGCAGATTCTAAGTTAAACAATCTTTTCATAATTTGTTTTTTTATTAGTAAAACATAAGGGTTTTGAATTTCAAATTACGTTTTTAGTACATTCTTTCGTCATCTTTTTTTACGTCACAAGACCAGTCTTCCAAATGGTTATATCTTATTCTATGATTTCTTTTCGTGAAAATAAATATTTTTTTTCATGAAAATAATTGTTTTTTTTCATGAGAAGAAATATTTTTGTTCATGAAAATAATTCTCCAAAGATTCTTTGTCGGTATGAAAGTGACGATTTAGTGCTTCTTTTTCATTCGCTGAACCCACCTTAATTTATATGTAACAAAGATATGAAAAAGTGATTAAAAAGTGAATAGTTGTAGTTTATATTTAAATGATTTTATCTATAATATCTAAAAATAAAGCCCCAATTAACAGAGCTTTACGTAATGTATAGCTACTGTTAATTGGGGTAAATATTATAAGTTTGAAATTGTTATGTCTTACTTTCTTGTAACACGAACATATCTCATCACCTTCTTGACCACTATTCTTCGCAAGTCGCTGTCATTGAATTTGGTCTGAGTTAGCTCAAACTCATTGTTGTTCAAGAATCTAATTTGGAGGTTCTTGCGCATCTTTCCGTCTATTTTCATAAAGAAACCATCACGGCGGAAACCATAAACACCGATATCATCATCACGCTTCCATCTGCCGTTGTCTTCTCTTTCTATAACGCTCATGGTTCCATCATGGTAGAAATCGAAACGGTGCAACTCTTCATCGAGGTCGTTATCATCGTGACCAACAAGCGTGCGAAGATTAACTGGCTCACCTGTAGCGAAGTCAACGGGGAGGAACTTATAGTCATCGTATCTGTCAATCGTGAAACCTACCTTATATTCCTTATGTGTTCTTGGATTGCGCACAATGGCATAGCTACCCTTATTTGTAAGCTCCCATGTACCAACAATCTTAGAGTTGGTTGTAGGTGCAGCAGCTACTACGTTGTTATTATCCTTTACTTCATTGTTTGCAGCGTGTGAACTGGAAAATGTAAACAGTCCACATAATACTAAACCAGCACATAAAGCGTGGTTAGAAAAAAAGTTTTTCTTCATTGTTATATATTCATTTTTGGATTAATATGTTGCAAATATACGTAAAGAAATTATAATAGCAGGGAATTGTTTATACTGTTTTAAATGATTTTATAGAATTAGTTAACATACAGCCTTTTAATTAACAGATTTGTTCAAATAGGAACAAAATCTGTCAACTGAGTGTAAAAGGGATGTGATAGCTTCCTATTTTGCAGGTTTATCGCCCATTGTGAAGTCGATTATAGGACCTGATGTTAGCTGTTTATGCTCAAGAAAATGATATGGATAAGGCTGTCCATTCATTGTAATATACTGAATGAAGCGATTGTCTTTGTTATTCTTTTCAGCCCGAATTGTGACAGTCTTTCCATTCTCCAACTGTATCTTGACTTTACGGAAGTAGGGAGTACCAATCATATATTGTGTACTGCCAGGGCAAACTGGGTAGAAGCCGAGAGCGGAGAAGACATACCAAGCTGACGTCTGACCATTATCTTCGTCGCCACAATAGCCATCAGGATGCGCGGTATAGAGTCGATCCATCACCTCACGCACCCAATACTGTGCCTTCCAAGGCTGTCCGCTGTAGTCATAGAGGTAAATCATGTGCTGGATAGGTTGGTTTCCATGTGCGTAATTACCCATGTTCATGATTTGCATCTCACGTATCTCGTGAATTGTAAAGCCATAATAGCTGTGGTCAAAGGTAGGTGGAAGTTGGAAGACACTGTCTAACATTGCGTTAAACTTGTCGTATCCTCCCATCAACTTTGCCAATCCTGCAGGGTCATGGAATACGCTCCACGTGTAATGCCAGCTATTTCCCTCAGTGAAGGCATTGCCCCACTCAAAAGGATTAAATGGCGATTGGAAGCTACCGTCCTCATTACGTCCACGCATCAGACCCGTTTCCTTGTCGAAAACCTTCTGATAGTTCATTGCTCGGAGTTTGAAAGGTTTGAGTTCCTTAGCACTCTTTCCGAGTTTTAATCCCAATTGATAGATACACCAATCATCGTAGGCGTACTCTAAGGTACGGGCAACACTCTCGTTGATTCCCACGTTATAAGGTACGTAACCTAAGCGATTATAATAGTCAAAGCCTTTGCGTCCAGTAGAGCTAACGGTTGGGTGAACTACATTAGCACCATGCACAACAGCTTCCCAAAGTGTTTCTATGTCGTAGCCACGCAATCCCTTGATGTAAGCATCAGCAACGACCGAAGCCGAGTTGTTGCCCACCATACAATCACGATGCCCTGGACTTGCCCACTCTGGAAGGAATCCACTCTCCTTATAGGCGTTGACTAAGCCTGCTTGCATCTTCTCATTCATTGATGGATAGACAAGGTTGAGCAATGGAAAGAGCGAACGGAAGGTGTCCCAGAAACCTGTGTCGGTAAAGAGATAGCCCGGTAGTACTTTGCCATTATATGGACTATAATGGATAGGATTACCCTGTTCGTCAAACTCATAGAACGAACGTGGGAAAAGTACGGAGCGATAGAGGCAACTATAGAAAGTGCGAAGATGGTCGATGTTGTCATCTTCTACCTCTATACGTCCTAACACATTATTCCATTCCTTTCTACCTTCTGTCTTTACTTCGTCGAATGTCTTTCCCTCCACTTCCTTGAGATTGCGCTGTGCTTGTTCGTCACTAATAAACGATGAGGCTACCTGTATATTAACTTGTTCGCCTCGTTTGGTGTGGAATCCGACAACAGCCATGGCATGATTACTGGTTGCAGAAGTCTTGCCCTCTGATAGTTTCCCATCTTCGATACTACCAACGAAAGAGAAATCATGGTCGAAGCGAAGCACAAAATAGTTCTTGAAGTTTGCTGGTACACCACCGCTATTCTTGGTTGTATAGCCCACGATTGTACGTTTGTCAGGCATAATCGTTACGGAAGAACCCTTGTCAAAGGCATCTACAACAAAATAAGCTTCATCTGTTTGTGGATAGGTGATGCGCATTGCAGCTGCACGACTGGTAGGACTCACCTCTACTGTGATGTCGTGGTCAGCTAAATAAACCTTATAATAATAAGGAGTAGCAGTCTCTGCTTTGTGCGAGAACCAGCTGGCACGTCCTTCCTCGTCAAAGACTTTCTTACCCACGACGGGCATGACAGAGAACTGTCCGTAGTCGTTAATCCATGGACTTGGTTGATGTGTTTGCTTGATTCCGCGAATCTTATCGGCTCCGTAGGTGTAAGTCCAGCCATCTCCCATCTTTCCAGTCTGTGGAGTCCAGAAGTTCATGCCCCATGGTAGGGCAATAGCGGGGTAAGTGTTACCCGTTGAAAGTTCTGGTTTTGAGGCTGAACCCACTAAAGTACTTACGTAATCAACAGGGTTGTTTACTGTGATAGCATATAGATGAGCTATAAATGTCAGCAATAAGAAAACAAGAAAAAGGCTTCTTTTCATCTTTTGATAAGGTGATTTATTTGTATATTTTAGGTTAATAGTTAGCCTGATAGTTAGGCTTAGCTAATGATAGGAAGTAGTAAAGGATTTCTATCGAGGACCGATAGAACGGACGTACTTATTTCGTAGCTGATTTCCAAACCCATAATTCGCCCATTTGGAAGCGAACTAATAGCTTTGAGCCTGCGTCCGTTAGCATGATACCTTTAGTCCCTGGTTGTAATAAGAATACCTCTCCATTATTTAGTTGTTTAATGATGGTAGAATCCTTCTTGCTTATCTCGTTAGGAGGGGGCAGTAGGTCAAGGTTATCCATGTTGACAACTCCCAAACAAGGGATCGTCAGTGTAACCTCGTTTACTCTGTTACTGATGAAGCCAGCATCCCTTTTGTTTGCATTCTTAACAGCCTGATCGCCTTTGTCAGTTATCTTTGTCGGGATAGTCTTAACGTCATGACTGTCTGTTTTCGGTTTATCTTGTGATCCTTTTTTACAGCTACTCAACATTAAGGCTGCCACAGCAAGGAAGGTATAGAGTTTTCTAATCATTTTGTTTTACGCTTAATATGTAAGTACAAATGTACACTTTTACAAGCATAAAGACAAGAGATGTTGAATAAAAACGATAACTTTCTTATTAATAGAGGGTGATAACTCCAAAGGAACAACTTTATTATTTACAGGGTAAACCTAATGTAAAAGCTGACATTTTACTTATCATGTATTCTTACTAATATTTCGTATTACATTGAAATGTAATGTGAAATATTATCTAATTAACTTTATTTAGCTATTTATGCTTAACTTTATTACGAATTATTCGTAGCTTTGTGGCGTGAACTTTTAGATATATAATTTATGGAGAAACTAACTAAACAAGAAGAAGAAATAATGTTGCAGGTATGGAGTTTAAAAACTTGCACTATCAAAGATGTACTGCAAAAGTTGGAAGATCCTAAACCTCCTTATACTACAGTGGCTTCAATCATGAACAATCTGAAGCGTAAGGGGTATGTAGTAGCTGAGCAGCATGGACTGACTTATCACTTTGTTCCAAAGATAGAACAGTCGAAGTATAAGGCAGATTTCATGAAAGGCTTCGTTGATAAGTACTTTAAGAGTTCCTTCCGTGAAATGGTTTCCTTTTTTGCAAAGGAGGATAACATCTCGCCAGAAGAACTGAAAGATATTATAAATGAGATTGAAAAGGGGAAAGAGGAGTAGCCGATAAATACGTATTTTTTCTTTTCTCCAATAACAATGACTTAACCTTTTGACGATTATGATAATGTATTTATTGAAATTGAATATAGCCCTTATCTTACTTTTCAGCTTTTATAAGTTGATGTTCACAGGCGATACCTTCTTTTCATGGCGTAGGGCTACGCTTATCGGAATGTATCTTGTTGCCATGTTGGTGCCAGTAATGGATTTTTCAGTATGGCTAAGCAACAGCGAAGGGATGACATCCATTGCCAATGAATATGCAACAGTCGTTTTACCAGCTGTGTCTACTTCCTCGCAGGGTGGTGAAGTCCTACTATGGGAGTTGATAGTGTTGATTGTCTATAGTGTTGTTGCCTGTGTCTTACTACTGCGTTTTTTGTGGCAGTTGGTTTCTATTATATTGCTAAAGAACAATAGTCAAAGTTCTTATATTTTTGATACAGAGGTTTATCTGTTAACCGATGGCGAAGGTCCTTTCTCCTTCTTTGATTGGATATTCATCAATCCAGAGAGGCATAAGAGCGATGAGATAGAGGAGATAATGATGCATGAATTGACACATTGCCAGCAACTCCATTCAATAGACATAATCTTTTCAGAACTATTTTGTATTATCTTTTGGTTTAATCCTTTCGTTTGGTTGCTCAAGCGTGAAGTGCGATTAAATCTTGAATATCTTGCTGATAACAGCGTACTTGCTAATGGTAAGGATAATAAAGAGTATCAGTACCATTTGCTTGGACTAACATATAGGAAGAATGTAGCTACAATATCAAATAATTTTAATGTTTTACCTATTAAAAAACGAATCAAGATGATGAACAAAAAAGAAACAAAGGGAATATTAAAAGCAAAGTATGCGCTTTATATTCCATTGGTAGCAATGCTATTGGCGGTAAGTAATATCGAGACTATTGCACGTAATGTAACAAAGCTTACGGCAAGTGTCGAACTTCAAAAGAAGCCAACGAAAGAGTCTGAACGAGTATTTATAGTTGCAGAAGACATGCCTACATTTAAAGGTAATTTATATCAATGGCTATCAAAGAATCTTCGTTATCCGAAAGATGCAGTAAGTAGAAAAGAGCAAGGACGTGTTATGGTACGGTTTATCATAACGGCTAAGGGTGAGGTTATTAAGCCAGAGATTGTTCGTTCTGTCACTCCTTCTCTTGATAAGGAAGCCCTTCGTGTAGTGTCAAAGATGCCAGCGTGGAATCCTGGTAGAAATGGTAATAAGAAGGTTGCTACAATGTATACGTTACCGGTTAATTTCTCCTTAGGGTCGAAGTAGAATATATATTGGTAAAAATTATAGTATTCTAAAATGGTTTCTAATGCTGGGATGCACATTATTTTGTGTGTCCCAGTTTTGTATTTTATTCTTAAATGTGTAATTGATTACTCATATTTCTTTTATACGAATCCTCCTTTTTAATTGTAGTATTTGTCTTGGATATATGTTTCGAGTCATATAATTTTGGTTCGCCGTTGGTAGAATAGCTTGTTTATTACAATAAGTTGATTTCATATCGGTAATAAATTGTATGGTATTAGTACTTCGCACCAATGGTGCTTACCATTAGCACCATATGTGCGGAGTATCAGCACGACATGTGCGGACTACTATTACGTATCTTAAAAATAAGCACAGAGAGGCGTTGTGGTTATTATTAGGAAGGTTCGTAAGTGGCTAATGCGTAAGCTAATATGTGTATTTATTCTTAGACTATATTTCCTTCTTAAATAATAGCGAATGATGAGTATTACATATTTCAGTGTAAGATGTAATTAAATAGGATACTCAAATGACGAAAAGAGTTTATTTATACATATAATGAATAATTATTGTATTTTATGTAGAAAGTTAAGAATTAAAGAGGTTCTGATGTGATATTTTTACTAAAATATAACAAAAATAGGATAATTTTTGGCTATTCTAACAGAAATGTATATCTTTGTATCAGAATGTCGGAGATGACATTAAAACTAACTATATAAACGTTATCTTAATCTACAAGCAGCTGAGAGAATTCTCAGTAACATCTAAATGTCAAGTATGTAATTGATGAGCCCCTTGTGTGATATGCGATTATCAACAAGGGTCTCAGCTATTTTGATGCTTTGTTAGTCGACGGGTGTTAGTTCGCCTGTACGTGAGTCTATGATAAAACCACGTACAATAATGTCTTTTGGTACGAGTGGGTGTTGCTGAACAGTGCTCACCGTACGGCGTACGCTTGCCTCTGTGTCATGAAAACCGTCCAAATATTCGTTTAGATTAATCTGCTTCTCAGCCTCTTTGATAGCTTCGTCCGTGATTCCACGCTCGCGCATTAGGTGAAGAAAATGATCGGCATTCATGTTGCAAGCACCACAACCAGAGTGATGGATAATCATAACCTCTTGACAACCCAACTCATAGATAGCCACAAGAAGGGAGCGCATCACAGAGTCGTAGGGGGTAAGAATGGTTCCGCCAGCGACTTTGATAATCTTTGCATCTCCGTTTCTTAAGCCGAGTGCATTGGGTAGCAACTTCGTCAGACGGGTGTCCATGCAACTGACAATAGCTAACTTCATATCTGGTTGGCCGGACGTAATAAAAGGTTCGTAGCCTTTTGCAGCTACAAACCTTTTGTTATAAGAAAGTATCTGATCTATCATAATTGAATAATTATCTTACGACTTTTCCACGATAATAGGTGTCAAATGCATCTTCTGCATAGCCATCTTTGAGTACTTTGAAGCTGGAACTGCTGGCGCCACTTACCTTGTTACCCATATAATAGACTTCGAATGCGTCTTTACCATATCCCCAACCTAAATCCTTGAAGCTACTTGCGCTACTGCTAATCTTTCGTCCATTATAAAGGACTGCGTTAGAAGTAACGATGTAACCTTCATTATAATAAGGGTCGTACTCATCACGAGGGTTAACTGGATAGTTGCCAGAATAATCGCCAGGATAGCCACCTTGATAAACACTTCCTGGTATCTTTAGACGGAAGGTCATTGGGTCAACGAATGGAAGAATCTGTCCTTCAAAATAAACATTATATCTGTCTTTTGCATAACCATACCCAAGATCAACGAAGGTGCGTATGTCTATTCCCATAACTGGTTGACGACCATAGAATACACCATTCTTATTGAAAGAGTAAGGACGTACTTGACGTGAAGACTGTGCTGAAGCACTGAGTGCAAAGACTGTCATAAGGACTACGCAACTAAGGCGAAGCTGGCGATAAAAGTTCTTCTTTTCCATAATCATCTTTTATTAGTTATTATCTTAATTGTTATACCGCAAAGGTAATAGGAATTGTTCATTCACTTCATGGAATTACCCTAAAAGAAATTAGGGGAATGCCTTTTTATGAGTCGGGACTCCCGATATGAAGAATTATCTCTTGAAAAGTGGAGACTCTCCCATGTATATCGTGGAGTAAATTATTCACCTCTTCATAATGAGAAACCTCATTGGGTAGAGTAGGGTTGAGGGTGTTAAACAAGTTCAGCCAACTCTAACCAGCGAAATTCTAACTCGTCCAACTCCTCTTTTAAGATAGGTAGACGCTTGCTCTTTTCTGTAAGTTCGTCTACAGAGAGATTGCCAGAGCAGAGTTCTTCTTCAAGTTTTTGTTTCTCTTCTTCTAATTGTGCAATCTTATCTGAAAGCTGTTCGTATTCCCGCTTCTCCTTGAAAGACATCTTACGCTTTGTGTTGTTACGATAATCCTTCTTCTGTTCGTTTGCTGTTGGGCTACTATTCTTTGTTGGTTTCTGCTGTTCTTCTTCCTTTGACTTCATCTTTTGAAAGTCACGGAACTGCGTGTAGTTACCTGGGAAGTCTTGAATCTCTCCTTCACCTTTGAAAACTAAGAGATGATCAACGACCTTATCCATAAAATATCGGTCGTGTGATACCACAATGACACAGCCCGGGAAGTCTTGAAGATACTCCTCAAGAATCTGTAAAGTCTGGATATCCAAATCGTTGGTAGGCTCGTCGAGGACTAAGAAGTTCGGATTCTTCATTAGGACTGTGCAGAGATAGAGCTTGCGTTTCTCACCACCAGAGAGCTTGTACACATAGTTGTGCTGTTGTTCTGGTGAAAAGAGGAAGTAGTTGAGGAACTGTGAAGCCGTCATATGCTTCTCTCCTCCAAGGTCGATATAGTCTGCTATGTCTGTGATAATATCAATAACTTTTTGATCATCACGGAACTTTAAGCCTTCTTGTGAAAAATAACCAAAGCGAACAGTCTCACCAATATCAAACTTACCACTATCAGGTGCAACCTCTCCAAGTAGCATCTTTACAAAGGTTGACTTGCCTGTACCATTGTTACCAACGATACCCATCTTCTCAAATCGTGAGAAGTTATAGTAGAAGTCGTTCAGTATTATCTTGTCATCAAATCTCTTTGAGACATATTGACACTCAAAGATTTTACTTCCGATATACACATTTGATGACTTCAAACGCACCTGTCGTTCTTCAATTCGCTGCTTAGCCTTTGCTTCTAATTCGTAGAAAGTTTCCTCGCGATAGCGTGCTTTATGTCCACGAGCCTGTGGCATTCGGCGCATCCACTCTAACTCCGTACGATAGAGGTTGTTTGCACGTGCAATCTCAGCGCGGGTGTTGTCGATTCTCTCTTGACGTTTCTCCAAGTAGTAAGAGTAATTGCCACGATAGGTGTATATCGTGTTGTTGTCTAATTCTAAGATAGTATTACACACGTTATCAAGGAAATAACGGTCGTGTGTCACCATAAAGATAGTCTTGTTACCACGAGAAAGATAGCCTTCTAACCATTCAATCATCTCTAAATCAAGGTGGTTAGTTGGCTCATCAAGTATGAGGAAGTCAGGTTCCAATATAAGAACATTTGCTAAAGCAACACGCTTCTGCTGTCCACCACTTAGTTGTCCCATAGGCTGATCTAAGTTATAGAGCTTCAGCATGGTGAGGATTTGCTTTGCCTTTAGGAGCCTTTCAGGATTTCCTTCATGGTTGAAACAAGCATCCAAGACGCTTTCTTCTGGGTCAAAATGCGGACTTTGCTCTAACATTCCCACTCGCAAATCATTGCGATAGATGATAGAACCGCTGTCATAACCCTCTTTTCCAGTTAGAATAGAGAGTAGAGTAGACTTTCCTGTACCGTTTTGTGCTACGAGTCCAACATGCTGTCCTTCTGCAATAGAGAAAGAGATATCCTTAAATAGGACCTGTGCACCGAAGCTCTTTGTTAGATTTTGGACATCAAGATAGGGTATCTGCGCCATAAACTCCTATTATAAAGTCTTATTGATTTCTTCAATATAGTTTAATACCTCTTCTCTTCCAGTCTTGTTTTCAGCCGATGTTATGAAGTAGGGAGGAAGTTCTTCCCATCTATCCTGTAGCTTCTTCATCCAAAGAAGGGCGTTTGACTTAGCCTTGGCAGGTGATAGCTTATCTGCTTTTGTAAAGATAATAGAGAAAGGAACATTGCTTTCACCTAACCAGTCAACAAACTCACGGTCTATCTTCTGTTGTTCATGACGGATATCAATCAGTACAAATACGTTCACAAGTTGTTTGCGTTGGAGGATATATTGGGCAATCATTTGCTCCAACTTATTTCTTACAGTCTTTGAACTTTTGGCATATCCATAGCCTGGAAGGTCGACTAAGTACCACTCGTTATTGATAATAAAGTGATTGATAAGTAGCGTCTTGCCTGGTTTTGATGAGGTTTTTGCCAAGCTCTTATGGTTACAAAGCATATTGATGAGGCTTGACTTTCCTACATTTGAACGTCCAATAAAAGCATATTCTGCCTTTGTATCTTCTGGACACTTTGACAATGAAGGTGAAGATATAGTGAATTCTGAATTCTTGATAATCATATTTTGAAGAGTATGTGATATAATCAGCTTTTCCTGCAAAGTTACTAAAAAGTTAATAGCTATGAATGGTCAGTTGATAGTTTTTTCGTATTTTTGCAGAAAATAAGCCGCACTCGGCAAAGTAGAAGCAAGCTTCCTTTGCTCTCGTTTGCGTTATTTTTGCAGAAAATATGCTGCACTCGGCAAAGTGGAAGCAATCTTTTTTACTCTTGTCGATGCGTTTGTAGATAACTGATGTGTAAATGAAACAAATCAACTGGGGATTTATTGGCTGCGGTGAGGTGACAGAAAAGAAGTCTGGACCAGCGTTTAATGAAGTAATGGGCTCGCATGTTGTCGCTGTGTTTAGCCGTAGCGAGTTGAAGGCACGTTCGTATGCTGAGCGTCAGGGTATTCGGAAATGGTATACCGATGCACAGGCTTTGGTAGATGATCCTGACGTAAATGCAATTTATATTGCTACACCTCCTTCTGCCCATGCAACCTTTGCTATCATGGCAATGCGTGCTGGAAAGCCTTGTTATATAGAGAAACCTTTGGCGGCTTCTTACGAGGATTGCGTGCGTATCAATCGTGTGTCAGAGCAGACGGGAGTGCCATGTTTCGTCGCTTATTATCGTCGTTATCTTCCTTACTTTAAGAAGGTAAAAGAGATTGTTGATAGTGGTGAATTAGGTATGATACTTACGGTGCAAGTGCGTTTTGCCGTTCCTCCACGCGACTTGGACTACGAAAAGAACGTACAACTACCATGGCGTCTACAATCGCATATCTCTGGTGGCGGTTATTTCTATGACCTTGCTCCTCATCAGCTCGACCTACTACAAAACTTATTTGGCGTTATTATCAAGGCGCATGGCTACACAGCTAATCGTGCGGGGCTCTACAACCTCGAAGATACGGTAAATGCTGTCTTCCGTTTTGAGAATGGTTTGACAGGTAGTGGTGCTTGGTGCTTTGCTGCTCATGAGAGTGCGCGTGAGGATCGTATAGAGATTTATGGTTCAAAAGGTAGACTATCCTTCTCCGTTTATACTTATGCACCAATCCACCTCTGTACCAGCGAGGGTGAAAGAGATATTGAGGTCGCTAATCCTCCATATGTTCAACTCCCTATTATTAAGTCTGTTATTGAGGATATGCAGGGTTATGGAGCGTGTGATTGTACGAGTATTAGTGCAACTCCAACCAACTGGGTGATGGATCGCATCCTCGGAAAGATATAGGAAAAGCCCTTGAGGGCATTTGTTTTTGTTTAATTATTCAGATGAAGCTAACTTTCAACGACTACTTGGTTCTGTGTTTCCTCCTATTGTTTTTAGGAGGAACAGAGGCTTATGCGTTTTCAACAACGACTCTATTTGATAGCTTAGTAGTTAGGAAAGATAGTGGTGATATCCTTCCAAGCAAGCAGTCAACAGACTCTGTGCGATGGATGCGTAGAGGCGAACCTTCACGCATTTTTAAGCAGAAGTCGGGCAAAGGCGGTGGCTTTTTCCAGCATTTCAATGAGATAGACACTTCTTATATTGAGCCTCAGAAGTATAATTTTGCTTTTATGTTGCAGAATACAAATACCTATGAGGTGTATCGTTTGAGTAGTTCGAAAGAGCAAAGTATTACCTTTGCACCAGAAGCTACGGTACGTATAGGACCTTATTTCGGTTGGCGTTGGATATTCTTGGGTTACACACTCGATATAAAGCACTTAGATTTCTGGAACAAGAACAACAATCCTCGACAAGAATATGATTTAAGTTTATATAGTTCGATGCTCGGACTTGATATTTATTATCGTAAGACAGGCAATGATTATAAAATCAGACAGTTGTATCTTGGGAAGGATATTAACACTGATGCGATACGTGGAACTGACTTTGGTGGATTGACCTCAACCATTAAGGGTTTCAATATTTATTATATCTTCAATCATCGTAGATTCTCTTATCCAGCAGCTTTCAGCCAAAGTACGATACAACGTCGTTCAGCAGGTAGTCCGCTATTGGGCATTGGCTATACGCAGCATAGCCTTGATGTCAATTGGGGAGAACTTAATAGAGTTATCTCAAATCGTCTTGGTAGTCAGGTTCCTACTAATCCAATAGACAGTACATTGATGTTTAGTGAGGTTAAGTACACTGATATTTCTATCAGTGGTGGCTATGCCTATAACTGGGTTTTTGCTCGTAACTGGGTCTTGGCAGGTTCACTTTCGTTGGCTTTAGCTTATAAACGTAGTACGGGAGACGTTACTCATCGTACCTTTTCTATCAACGATTTTAAGTTCAATAATATTAATATTGATGGTATTGGACGCTTTGGCATGGTGTGGAACAATAGCAAATGGTATGTTGGTATGAGTACTATCCTTCATGCCTATAATTATCGTCGCAGTAATTTCTCTACCAATAACTTCTTTGGAAGTATTAATCTCTATGCGGGTTTTAACTTTGGAAGAAAGAAGGAGAAATAGAATAGACATTGTTAGAGCGTTAGTAGCCTAACGATATGTTTTTTTGAATTAGAACTTATTAATATGACACTAAAATATTCACTTATATTCTCTGCTCTCTTTGCTTTCTCTGCTTGTGGTGCAAAGCCCGAACAGAAGGCAAAGACACAGCAAGTTGCTGATACAGTTGTGACATCAGAGCAGATGACAAGTGCTATGCAAGAAGTATCTGCAGCCGAACAAAATGACACACTATCCACCTATATAGACACGTATACAAAGGCTGATAGTGCTTTGGTTTGTCAGTTGTTACAAGAGTTTGTGCCACAACGACAGCAACTTGCTAATGATCAGCTTATTATTAAGATTGCACGAAAGTTTATCGGGGTACCTTATGTTGCCCATACCTTGGACATCAACGAGAATGAAAAACTCGTTGTTAATCTTCATGGATTAGACTGTACGACTTATGTTGAGGCTGTTACTGCTCTTACACTTTGTGTTAAGAAGGGCGAAACACGTTTTTCTGACTATGCACGTCAGTTAGAACAACTCCGTTATCGAGGCGGTAAGATGAGTTATGTAAATCGTCTGCACTATTTCCATTGGTGGTTGGAAGATAATGAGCGAATGGGTTTTGTCAGAGAGATAGATACACCAGTTCCTCCTTTCACAGCAGTCCAGACCTTGAAAATCAACTATATGAGTCAGAATGCAAGACTCTATGATATGTTGAAGAACAATCCTGAATGTGTGGCTGAACTTAAGAAGTTGGAGGATGCTACCAATGGAACAAAGCTTCGCTATATCCCTAAGAGTCTGCTTAATAATAGCAAACTACTTCGGGAAGTCATCCGTGATGGTGACATCCTTGCGATTGTTACTAATAAGCGAGAGTTGGATACGACACATCTTGGCTTTGCTATTTGGCATAAGGACGGACTTCATTTGATGAATGCTTCTAATCTAAGGAAGAACGGTAATAAGGTTGTTGACCCTGTCGAAACGCTCTATGATTATATGATGGCTCGTCCAGCTAATCTTGGAATACGTGTTGTGCGTATTCAATGATCTCGCATACAGTATAATAAACTATCTTTCTTCATGGTCTGACATTTGTTGTCAAGATGATGAACGAAGGTGGTAAAGCGTTTATTTTAGTCCCTTTTATACTTGTGCGGACGCTTCGCACAGGTGGTGCGGAGGCTTAGCACGAGTGGTGCGGAGGCTTAACACCATTACAAGATGTCGTTAAGAGATAGCCAACTTGTTGTTTGAAAAGAAATACTACATGAGGAATTGTTTTGTTTAAGTTAGTTGAATAGTAGTAAATAAAAGGCTTGTCACCCTTGTAAGTGTATAACCTTGAGTACCTTTTATAGCAAATAGTATCTCGATAAAGTGTGAACTAAATCTCACTTTTTGGCTTTCCTGACCAATGAACTTTATAGTCGGATATATAATAAATATCGGGGCTTATCTTTTTAATGTAAAGGTCTATAGCTATGTCTTTCTTTTCTTTGTTCGATATAGAAAATAACGAATCTAATTCTTTTGAAGTATAGGGTAAAATAACATGACTGTCATGCATGTTAATTTTTATCCCCGAAGAGGTTTTATAACCATGAGAAGGTAAATAGTCAACAACTTGTGGTTTTAGGAGAATAATCTTTTGTTGTACCTGAGCATAGATATATAAAAGAGAATAGAAACAGAATAACAGACCCAAGAAAGAGGTATATCCTGCTACAAAAAAGGATTTTAAACTTATCTTTCTTTTGTATATTAGTAAAGGAATTATGATAGATAATAGGATTTCAATAGCAAGATATATTGAGGATGTAATGATGAAATTACTTTTTAAATACAATATCCCGCATATGATAATAATATAGATAAATGTTCGTTTCCCTATATTCATAATATCATTTCCCTTATTTATAGCTGCTCTCAACACTTTTTGGGTTGGAGGTGGAGTTACATTCGTAGATGTTTTCTTTCTAACAAGTTAACTTATTATTGCTGTCCGGTAAAAATAAACTGAAAGCTCTGTATCCCTTTATCCATCGGTGTTGCAGCCGTTTTACTTATCCATGGGCTTGGTTTTCAGTTTTAAACTGTAAGCATTATAAAATGTGCTTATTTTAACAAGGGAAGCCCTATAATAACCAAATAAATTAATGAAATCATAAGTTTAAGCCTATTTTATCTAACACAGATAACTCCCAAAAGTTTTATCGGACACCAATATTAACTTATATATCAGATATTCTTAGGGTATAAAAAAGCTCTGGCAGAGAATTTAATAGTCCTGCCAGAGCATTTTCTTACTTTTTCATCTTAGCCTTGCGGGCATATTCAAAGAGAGCTGCAGGCAGATGACAATAGCCTGTTGGGTGTTTGTCAAGATAATCTTGATGATATTCTTCTGCTGTATAGAAGTTCTTGAGCGGTTTCACCTCAACGGCAATCTTTCCGTGAATCAGCTTTTGTTCCTCTTCAAAAACCTTTTTGATTATTCGGAGGTCGGCTGGATCGGTGTAATAAACGCCTGTACGATACTGACTTCCACGGTCGTTTCCCTGCTTGTTTATGCTTGTTGGGTCGATAGACTTAAAGTATAAGCCTAATAAGAAGTCCAAACTGATAACCTTAGGGTCGTAGGTGATGTGCACAGCCTCGGCAAACTGCGTCTTATCTGTGCAAACCTCTTCATATGTAGGGTTCTTGATAATACCATTGGCATAGCCCACTTCGGTAGCTGTAACGCCTTCTATCTGTTTGAGGTAATGTTCTGTTCCCCAGAAACAACCGCCTGCTACGTAAATTTCTTTCATTGGTCTAACTAATTTTATATAGGCTCCGTAGCCTTTCGCTTTCATCTCTTCAAGTGGGATGAAACGTAACGAAGCACTGTTAATACAATATCTTTTGCCCCCAGTTGCTGCTGGTCCGTCATCAAAGACGTGCCCAAGGTGCGCCTTGCCAGTCTTGCTTCTCACTTCCGTACGCACCATACCATGTGATGTGTCGGTATGGTTTGTGACAAGTTTCTTGTCGATTGGCTTTGAGAAAGCAGGCCAACCGCAACCAGAATCGAACTTATCAGTAGAAGAGAACAGCGGTTCGCCCGTTGTGATATCTACATAGATACCCTCTCTGAACTCATGATCATACTCGTTGGTGAAAGGTCGTTCGGTAGCTGTCTGCTGGGTTACAGCATACTGTTCGGGAGTAAGCATCTTTCGTAAGGTGGCATCGTCGGGACGAGTGAACTTCGTCTTAGGAGCGATGATAGAATCAGTTTGTGTCATAGCTGTCTTTGTTTTGCTTGTGCAAGATGCTGTTCCCGTTATTATTAAGCCACAAGTTGCGGCTTCAACAAAGGTCGGAAGAATCAGTGTGCACAATATGGATAAAATGTTACGCATAGTTTGTTGTGTTTATAAATGTGATTAATAAAAAGGCAAGAGATAATAAAGAGTGCGTCAAAATCCAATTTGCTGGATTCTGAAACACCCTTCTTTATATTTGTTTTGTTTACTGCTTCTGCAAGAAACGGTCAACCTCAATAGCTGCCATTGCACCTGTACCAGCTGCTACGACACCCTGACGATAGGTTGGGTCTGCCACGTCACCCGCAGCAAAAACACCCTCGATATTGGTTGCTGTAGACTTTGGCTTGGTGATGATAAAGCCGTGATCGTCCATCTCTAACTGACCTTTGAAGAGGTCGGTGTTAGGAGTGTGACCAATAGCCAAGAAGAAACCATCGATGTTGATATCGAATTTCTCCTCGTTCTCCTCACCCTTAAAGCGTACCAAATGTGCACCCTCTACACCGTCTTCACCAAAGAGACCGAGTGTATTGGTATTGTAAAGAATCTCAATATTCTCCTTCTCTGTCACACGCTTACGCATAATCTCTGCTGCACGCAACTGCGGTTTGCGCACAATCATATAGACCTTCTTTGCCAAACCAGAGAGATACATAGCCTCTTCGCAAGCAGTGTCACCACCACCAACAACGGCTACGGTGCGTTTACGATAGAAGAAACCGTCGCAAGTAGCACATGCACTCACACCCTGACCACGGTATTTCTCCTCATCAGGTAAGCCCAAGTACTTTGCACTTGCACCTGTTGCGATGATTACTGTCTCAGCTTCAATCTGATTGCCACGCTCATCTTCGAGGTGGAAAGGACGACTGCTGAAATCTGCCTTTACGATAGAACCATCGCGAAGGTCAGCACCATAGAGCTTAGCCTGCTCACGCATCTCTGACATGAGTTGGTTAGCATCGATTCCTTCGTGGAAACCTGGGAAGTTTTCTACAATGGTTGTGGTGGTCAACTGACCACCTGGCTGCAGACCAGAATAGAGTACTGGCTGGAGATTAGCACGTCCAGCATAAATCGCTGCAGTGTAACCTGCAGGGCCGCTACCAATTATAAGGGTTTTTACTTTTTCCATATCAATATATTGTATGTTGCCACTTAAATAAGACTTAACTTCTAAGCGGGGCTTGATTAATATTTTTGTACTTATTACAGAACAAATATTGTGCCAAAGAAAGACTATTCCTCTTATTCCATTGGGAATAAGCCAAAGAGTCGGTCATCAATCATATCTGTGACACGTTTGAAGTCTTGTGGGTTGTCTTGGAAGTCTGTTGTGTCACCATCGACAATCATCAGATGTCCTTTGTAGGTCTTAATCCATTCCTCATAACGCTCGTTGAGACCACGGAGATAGTCAATACGCATTGTTTGTTCGTAGTCTCGGCCACGTTGTTGGATGTGATCGATAAGGCGTGGGATAGAACAACGGATGTAAATCATTAAGTCTGGCAGTTTAACCAATGAGAGCATCAAGTCGAAGAGGTCGGTGTAGTTGTTGAAATCACGCTCTGACATCAATCCCATATCATAGAGATTCGGTGCAAAGATACGTGCATCCTCGAAGATAGTACGGTCTTGGATAATCGTATCCTTTGATTGTGAGATCTCTACAACATCACGAAAACGCTTGTTGAGGAAGTATATCTGCAGATTGAACGACCAACGAGTCATGTCATTATAATAGTCTTCCAAATACGGATTGTTGTCGACTGGCTCGAAATGAGCTGTCCATCCGTAACGTTTTGCGAGCATTTTGGTGAGTGTTGTCTTACCTGCTCCAATATTTCCAGCGATTGCTATATGCATAATATGTGTGTATCTAATTGCCCACCTCACGGCTATCTCCTAAAGTAGGAGTGGTTGATATTGGCGTTGTGAGCTTATAATTCCTTGTTATTTTGGCTGTATTAATTCCCTTTCAGTACTTTGAAAGTCTGCTTTTTAAGTAGGGTAGGGATTCCATTATCTATATTTAAAACAATCCGAAGAGCTCTCTGTCAATCTTGTCAGTAATGAAACCAAAGTCTTTTGGTTGATGTTGATAGTCGAGGTTGTCAACATCAATTGTCAGAACTCGCCCTTTATATTTCTCTTTGATAAATGCATCGTAGCGTTTGTTGAGGTTCTCAAGATAAGCTAAAGGCATCTTCTGTTCATACTCTCGTCCACGTTTCTCAATGTTAGAAACAAGGTGACTGACTGAAGCACGAAGATAAATCATCAGGTCAGGGAACTGAACAGCATCTGTCATGTCCTCAAATAGCTCCATATAAGTCTCATAGTCACGATCGTCAAGATTACCCATGGCATAGTTGTTCTCCGTAAAAACGTAGACACCTTCATAGATAGAGCGGTCTTGTACTACTGACTCATCACTCCGACTTATCTCAAGCAAGTCCTTAAAACGCTCCTTTAGGAAGAATACTTCCATAGGGAACGACCAACGCTTAATGTCCTTATAATAATCTTCTAAGTAGGGATTATAGTCAACAGACTCAAATCTTGGCTTCCAACCATAGCGTTTGGCAAGCATTGTTGTGAGTGTTGTCTTACCGCTACCTATATTTCCTGCAATTGCAATGTGCATAACATAGTGTCCACATGTACATCTCTGGTGTTCCCGATGATAGACAATGCCAGAGATGTCAGTGGAGAATATCGTTTAAATTTAGAATTGATTTCTTGCCTTACCTACACAACCATTTGGCATCTGGATATGTAACATCGCACAAACGGTAGGTGCAATGTCTACGATATGTGTCTCCATATTGCTTGCACCATGCTTCACGTTCCAACCAAAGAGGAGGAAAGGTATATGCGTGTCGTATGGGAATGGTTGTCCATGCTGTGTGCCACGGAAGTCTGGTCTGTCTTTACCTCCAAAGAACTGTGGGCGTGTGACAACACCAATCTCTCCTGAACGACCACGGAAATAACCATTTTGCATACGTTCCTTAATCCATGATGGCATCGTTGTCTCGCTAATCTTCTCCTCGTCAAAGACGTAGAGGAACTGTGGATCTTTCTTCAACCACTCTACAGACTCGTCTATAATCTCCTGCTTCTTCTTACCAGCTGCTTCGATAGTTGAGTCGTTGAGGTAGAACTGATAGTTGTCTTCACCCATTACAGGACTGATACCAAACTTTCCTTGCAGATAGGTATTGAGGTCTTTAACAGTCTGTTTATAATCCCATCCGCCTGCTGGAATGCGGTGCTCACGCATGTAGTTATAGTTGTGAGCAGCACCATGGTCAGCTGTAAGGAAGAGCAGATAGTTGCCTTCACCCACCTCTTTGTCAAGTACCTTAAGGAACCAAGCCAAGTCTTTGTCTAACTGCATGTAAACCTCGTGATTCTCTTTCCCACGTGTAGAGAATCTATGTCCGATGATATCTGTTGATGAGATACTCACGGTAAGCATGTCTGTTTCTTTCCCTTTACCGAGTTTCTCATTCTTCAAAGCCGCCTCAGCCATCTTGAAGGTCATAGTAACACCCTGTGGAGAACCCTTGATATCAAAATTAGGGTCTGTGTGATTCTTTGCATTAAAGTCCTCAACCCACTGTGGAAGTTTATCCATGTAGAAGGTAGAAGATACAAAGCGACCTGCTGAAGTGTCCCACCAATAAGCGGCATTGGCTGCATGACCAGCAGGAAGGATTGATGCGCGGTCTTTCAATGCGACACCAATCACCTTTGAACGGAAGTCTGTTGCAACTTGAAGTTCGTCACCGATGGTAGATGTAAGCATACGGCGAGGGCTCATCTGACCTTCTTTACTATCGGAGCCAACACTCTTCACCGTATTATCCTCGCAGCAATAAACACTCTTATCGTCTTGATAGAAAGAGTTACCAGCAATACCTGTGAAGGCAGGAATAGAACCAGTATAAACAGAACTATGTCCAATCGCAGTCACTGTTGGTGCATAGTTGATATGTGTATTCTCAAAAGAGAAGCCTTGGTTGAGCAATCTTTTCAAACCATCATTACCATATTCATTATTGTAATAGTAAAGATAATCCCAACGCATTTGGTCGACAACAAGACCAACTACCAACTTTGGTCGTTGTATCTGCGCATTCGCTGCTGCTGCAATCAGCAATCCAGCTACAAAAAAAAGCAGTTTTTTCATTTTAGGTCATGTGTTTAAATTATCTTGCAAACTTACAATATTTTTTTTAATTTCTCGACTTTTTTGTCTACTTTTGCACTTGTTGGAATGATATTAAATACAAACAAGAAACATGAAGAATATTATCATCGCAGATAATCAAGATATCACACAGGCTGGAATAGCTTATGTGCTTTCTAAAAGGGATAATATATCATGCCAAGTGGCAAGGAATAAGACTGAGTTGATACTCCTTTTGAATGATTGTCCCGAAGCGGTTGTGATATTAGATTATACCTTGTTTGATATTTCCAGTGAGTCTGACCTTCTGAATATCGGACAACGTTTTCCGCTTGCTCATCTCATATTGTGGAGTGAGGAGTTGAGTGTCGACTTCATTCGCAGCCTTGTTAATGCAAGCAATTGGATTAGTGTGCTTATGAAGGATGCTAAGATGGCAGAAATAGAACAATGTCTTGACTATGTGCTACAAGGTCAACGTTTCCTTTGTCAGCACGGTACTAACATGATTTTAGCCCCTACAGCGTTAGTTGATAAGGAGATTGTCGCGTTGACAAAAACAGAGACTGAGATTCTTAAGGAGATTGCTTTAGGTGCTACGACACGTGAGATTGCTGAGAAACGATTTTCTTCTTTTCACACGGTCAACACACATAGAAAGAATATCTTTCGTAAGTTGGGTGTGAATAATGTTCATGAAGCTATCCGCTATGCGATGCGTTCGGGATTAGTAGATGCTGCAGAATATTATATTTAATGTCTGTCTTGTTAAACCCTAATCATCTTTACTCTCCTTTTCTTGATTTGAAAGGATAGAAATTTACGTACATGAGTTGCGAAATATATTTACACTTATGCTTATCTATTTGCCCTAATCTCACCCCAAAAACACCATCTTTTGTTTCTTTTGTAACTAACTTGAAATCAGGTTGTTATAAAATTGAATAGTAAAAGGTGCTTAATTGGACTTCAAAAGGGCGTTAGTAACGTTGCTAAAGGGCATCTT
>ERZ772955.817-NODE-817-length-22462-cov-48.456822_pt1 | contig 22462 bp, 20 predicted proteins | sample MGYA00511133_ERZ772955 | MGnify/ENA primary metagenome ERZ772955 (study PRJEB29015, sample SAMEA2737914) | human oral metagenome | biome: human oral; feature: human-associated habitat; material: dental | place: China | collected 2149 ... | reverse complement strand
ATTCATGGGGCGCATGATCGACGGACTCCCGCCCGTGATTCGCACGGGACTCCTGCTGTCACTCGCACTCGGGATGCTGACGCAGGCGGCACAGGCGGCGCGCATTCTCCTGCCGTCGCCATGGGCGCTTACGATGGGCGGCATGCTGTCCGATCCACTGACGTACTTCACGCTCGTCGGCGTTCTCCTCATACTCCTGCTCTATGTGCGGCAAAAAGAGCTGGCTCTGCCCATCGGTATTGGCATCGTTCTGCTGCTCACATGGGCGGAGGGGTTCTGGGAAATCCCTGCTGCGCCGTTTTTGCAGCCAGAACTTGCTCTGCCGCTCATGGCAGGAGGACAGGACACACTCAATGTTCCCGCCGCCATCGGGCTCGGCATAACACTCCTCATCGCACTCACGGTGGAGAGTGCTGCTGTTCTCTCGGCAGAGGGAGAGCGCCCCCCCGCCAAACCCGACGTGCCGCTCGCACGGCTCTTTGCCATCAGCGGCATCGGCAGTCTCCTCGGCGCATTCCCGCTCAGTATCGCTCCGATCTCTGCGGCACTGCCCGCTGCGGAGGAGCGGCGCATCGGCGGCATCCCGGCCACAGCAATAGGGACGGCTCTGCTGCTTTTCCTGCTGCTCCCCTGTGCGCCGCTGCTCGCGGCACTGGCGGAGTTTCCCGCCGCACCGGCGCTTGCTCTTACCATGCTGGGGCTCATCCTTCTGCAGCGTGCGCTCGTGCAGCTGCAGAGCGCAAAACGTCTCACGCTATGCGATGCCGTCGTCCTCGCCGTCTTCGTCCTCGCGTCCTACGACCTGCGGACGGGGCTGACGCTTGCCCTCTTGACATGGGTGCTGCTCATGGCAGCGGGCGGGGCACATCATGCCATACACCGCAGCACGATCGTGCTGACGGTCATTCTTATTCTGTCGCAGCTCTTTCCATGGCTGCCGTAAAGGCACGCAGAGGCTCTCCGCGTGCCCGCAATATGGGAGGTACATTTTCTTGCGTAAGGATATTCTTCTGCGCGGCTCACTCGCCGCAGCCCTTGGTCTTTTCATTCTGACAGCAAACAGCGCCGACGCACGCCGCGTCCATGACCCAAATACGGCGACAAAGGTGCACACGGAGCGCGGCACGGACACGTCGACGGACGATTTCCGCGCACGGATCAGCAATCTCATGCGACAAGCAGAGGAGGCAGAGGAAGCAGAACAACATCCGCCCCTCAGCGTCCCCAAGACGCTCTCGGAGTACGATACGGCGATCATCGGAACACCGCTCGCGAGCCAGCAGCAGTGCGTGGACTATCTCCTCAGCGTGAATCCCTATCCCGCCATCTCGGTCTCACCGAAGGAGCTCGTCTCCTACTACTATGAGGAGGGGGAGCGCGAGGGCATCCGCCCCGATGTCGCATTCGCACAGGCACTCAAGGAAACGGGCTTTTTCCGCTACGGCGGTACGGTCACGCCCGACCAGAACAATTACTGCGGACTGGGAACGACGAGCTCGGAGGTCAAGGGAGCGTATTTTGCCACCTCGCAGCTTGGTGTCCGCGCCCACATTCAGCATCTGCTTGCCTACGCATCGACGCGGCATCCGGCATTCCCCGTCGTTGACCCGCGCTACAGCCTCGTGCGCAGCGTCTACGGCACGGGTACGCTCGGCAACTGGCAGGATCTGAACGGCCGCTGGGCTGTCCCCGGCGACTCGTACGGTCAGAGCATTCTCTCGATGTTCCGCGCCATCCTTCGCAAATAGAAAAGGAGTACGGATAGATGATTACCGTCAACAATCTCAGCCTGCAGTTCGGCAAGCGTGTCCTCTACAAGGATGTCAATCTGAAGTTCACCCCCGGGAATTGCTACGGCATCATCGGCGCGAACGGCGCGGGGAAATCGACCTTCCTCAAGCTGCTCTCAGGCGACATCGAGCCGACGAGTGGCATCGTGGAGATCACGCCCGGGGAGCGTCTCGCCGTCCTGCAGCAGGATCACTATGCCTACGATGAGGTCGAGGTCTTGCGTACGGTCATCATGGGACACGCGCGTCTCGTGGAGATCATGGACGAAAAGGATGCACTTTACGAGAAGCCCGATTTCTCCGACGAGGACGGGATGCGCGCCTCGGAGCTCGAGGCAGAGTTCGCCGAGCTCGACGGCTGGAACGCAGAGACGGAGGCGGCACAGCTGCTGAACGGTCTCGGCGTCTCGGACGACAAGCATCATCTCAAGATGAACGAACTCACCCCATCGGAAAAGGTACGCGTCCTGCTCGCACAGGCACTCTTCGGCTCGCCCGACATCCTCCTGCTCGATGAGCCGACAAACCACCTCGACGTTGCCTCGATCAACTGGCTCGAGAACTTCCTCGCGGACTTCCCGAACACGGTCATCGTCGTCTCGCATGATCGCCACTTCCTCAATCAGGTCTGCACCTACATCTGCGACGTGGACTTTGGCAAGATCTCGCTCTACGCCGGTAACTATGACTTCTGGTATCAGTCCAGTCAGCTCGCGCTCCAGATGGCAAAGGATGCGAACAAGAAGAAGGAAGAGAAGATCAAGGAACTCCAGACCTTCATCCAACGCTTTGCCGCAAATGCCGCAAAGTCCCGTCAGGCGACCTCGCGCAAGAAGCTGCTTGAGCGCATCACACTCGACGACATCAAGCCGTCGGCACGCCGCTATCCGTACATTGCCTTTACCCCCGACCGCGAGGCGGGCGATCAGCTGCTCACCGTCGAGGGGCTTTCCAAAGAGCTGGACGGCCGTCAGCTGCTAAAAAATGTCAGCTTCACCCTCAAGAAGGGTGACAAGGTCGCCTTCGTCGGGCCAAACGGCGCGGCAAAGACAATGCTGTTTAAGATCCTCATGGGCGAGGAGGAAGCGGACGAGGGCACGTTCAAATGGGGCGTCACAACGACGCAGACCTACCTTCCCTCAGATAACTCTGACTACTTTGACGGCGTAAAGCTCAACCTCGTGGACTGGCTGCGCCAGTACTCCAAGGATCCGGACGAGACATTCGTGCGTGGCTTCCTCGGACGGATGCTCTTCTCGGGTGAGGAGAGCCAGAAGCGTGCCGAGGTGCTCTCGGGCGGCGAGCGCGTCCGCTGCATGCTCTCGCGCATGATGCTCTCGGGCGCGAATGTGCTCATCTTCGACGAGCCGACCGACCATCTCGACCTCGAGTCGATCACCGCCCTCAACAACGGTCTGATCTCCTTCTCGGGCACGATTCTCTTTGCCTCGCGCGACCATGAGTTCACACAGACGGTCGCGAACCGCATCATCGAGATCACGCCCGTCGGCGTCGTGGACCGCATCTCGACCTACGACGAGTACTTGAGCAACGAGACGGTAAAGCAGCAGCTCGCGGAGAAGTACAAAGCGGCAAAGTAAGTGACGAGATGCTGGATCATGCGGACATGATCGTCAGGTATATGAACCCATACGGGGGGAGGTGAGATGATGCTCGGCGCACTGCTGCAAGGCACCGAAAACAAAAACGCCGCACTGCGGCTGCGTGAAATGGTAACGGTACTGCGCCGTCACGACATCGTCCACGGCCTTACACCGGAGAAATTGCGCGCCATCTTCGAGGATCTCGGCCCCACATTTGTCAAGTTTGGCCAGATCATGAGCATGCGCCCTGACTTTCTGCCGACGGAGTACTGCGATGAGCTGATGAAGCTCCAGACGGCAGCACGGCCTCTTGCCTTCCCCATCATCCTCTCCATCGTCGAGCAGGAGTACAATCGCGACTGGAACAAGGTCTTTCGCACGATCGACAGCATGCCGCTTGGCTCTGCCAGCATCGCGCAGGCACACCGCGCCACACTCGCCTCGGGCGAGGAGGTCGTCATCAAGGTGCAGCGTCCCGGCATCCACGAGATCATGCGTACTGACCTCACGCTCATGAAGCGTGCCGCCACTCTCATCCGTCTCGTCAGCAGCGACGATGTCGTAGACTTTCGCACGCTGATGGACGAGATGTGGAATATCGCCAAGCAGGAGATGGACTTTCTCATCGAGGCGAGCCATATCGAGGAATTTACGCATCTCAATCGCGATAATCCCTTCGTCTCATGCCCGCGCGTCCTGCGCGATCTCTCAACGCAGCACATCCTCGTCATGGAGTATATTGACGGCATCCCGCTCGACCAGACGGATGCTCTCCACGCCGCAGGAGTCAACGTCACTCAGGTCGGGCGGCGGCTCGGCGAGAACTACGCCAAACAGATCATCGAGGATGGATTTTTCCACGGAGATCCGCATCCCGGCAACATCCGCATCCGCAACGGCAACATCGTCTGGCTCGACCTCGGCATGATGGGGCGTCTCAGCAACCGTGACCGCACGGCTCTGCGGCGCGCGATCATGGCACTCGCCACGCACGATACCTTCGAGATGAAGGCAGCCATCCTCGCCCTCGGGATCGTCAAGGGACGCATCGACCACGCGCAGCTTTATCAGGACATCGATGTCATGATGGAGCAGTACGGCTCGCTCGACTTTACCGACGTACACATGGGCGTTCTGACGAATCAGATTCTCGGCATCCTGCGGATCCATCACATCGGCTGTCCGAGCGGACTTGCTATGTTTGCACGCGGTGTCATGACCGTTGAGATTGTCATGCGCCGCTGCGCGCCTGAGGTCAGCTTCCTTGAGATCTTTGCGCGCAGCCTTTCCCTTGGGATTGTGCAGGGCATGACGTGGCGCGAGGGGCTCTCAAAGGCACGGCAGGAGGGCATCATGCTCCTGCGCAAATCCGTGCAGATCCCGGAGCAGCTCGCCGACCTCCTCAAGATGACCATGGGTGGGCAGACAAAGCTCAACATCGACCTCACGGGGTCAGAGGAGCCTGTACAGCGTCTCGATAAGATGATCAACAAACTCATCATCTCGCTCCTCTGTGCGGCACTCCTCATCGCATCGAGCACGATCTGCACCACGAATATGCAGCCGCAGATCGGCGGCATCCCCCTCCTCGGCATTCTCGGCTATCTCATCGCATTCATCCTGAGCCTGCGGCTCATCTGGGACATTCACAAGGGAGTGTAGAGCTATGCGCGGCATACGCGGCGCCATTACCGTTGGGCGCAACGAAAAGGAAGAAATCTGGCAGGCGGCACAGGAACTCGTCACGGAGATTCTGCGCACGAACAATATCACCCCCGCTGACATCGGTGCTGCCATCTTCAGCGTCACCGAGGATCTCACGGCGGCATTCCCCACGGCGGGCGTGCGCCGCATCCGCGGATTCGACCTCGTTCCCCTCTTTGACGCGCGCCAGTGCGCCATCGAGGGCAGCCTCCCGCGCTGCATCCGCGTCCTTCTCCTCGTCAACACAGATCTGCCGCAGAGCGACATCCATCATATCTATCTGCGTGCAGCGGCAGAGCTGCGGCCGGATTTGGAGAGTTAGGCAGATCATTTGATCCGAGGTAATGCGCATGGATATGGAACAAAAGTAACGTCGATACCTTGAGAAAATCAAACAGCTTCGGTTGATGGATGACACGTTCTTTAACACCTGCTTTGATGGAAATATCCCCTGCATGGAGGTCGTACTCCGTGCCATCATGGGAAATGATCGTCTACGCGTGACAGAAGTTATTACCCAGCAGAGTGTGCCAAATCTCTATGGACGTGCCGTACGATTCGACGCACTTGCGACCGATGGCGAGACCATTTACGATGTGGAGATACAACGCAGCGACGAGGGGGCAATTCCACGTCGAGCGAGGTTCAACAGCAGCATGATTGATTCGCGTGAGGTCAGCAAGGGAACACTCTTCCCCGATCTGCCGGAAACCTACGTCATCTTTATCACCGAACATGACGTATGGAAACGCAGCAAACCGCTCTACAAGGTGCGTCGAACCTTCGAAGATACTGAGGAGATATTCGACGACGGTGCTCATATTCTCTATGTCAATGGAGAATGCCGGAGTGAAAGCTCGCTGGGGCGTCTCATGCACGACTTCTTTTGCAGTGATCCAAATGATATGTACAGCGATGTACTCGCCGAGCGCGTACGCTTTTTCAAAGAAGACGAAAAGGGGGTTGCAGCTATGTGTAAGATAATGGAAGAAATACGAAAAGACGGAGAAGTTCAGGGGGCAGAAACGGAACGCCTAAAGAACATCAAAAGTCTCATTCAGCGAATGGGGGTTACTGCCGAGGTCGCAATGGATGCACTAAACATTGCAAAGGACGATCAACCAAAGTATCTGGCACTCCTCTAATGAGGAAGTCTGCGTCATTTGTTGCATACACATATTTTACGTCAGAAGCCGGTGTTTGAAGACACTGGCTTCTGTGCTTTTTGCACAAAATTGAGGCTGCTGCACGTTTGTTTCGTGCAACAGCCTCTTTTCTCTATCGTGAATTGTATCTAGTTTTACTACGCAATCCCTCTGTGCGACGGTTCTCTGCTCACCGTTTGCGCATCCACGCGGGAATGTCGATGATGTCCGTGCCGCCTGCACCGCTGTTCGGTTCAACGACGTTCATGCGGCTCTGCTGTCCGCCGGAGGGCGGAACGATCGCAGCGGCGGGACGCGCCTGTGCCTGCGGCTGTGCGGGACGCGCGGGCTCCTTTGGCGTACTCGATGCACTGCCGAGCCCCGGCATGCGGATCCAGTCCTCGGAGATGCCCGTCGTCTCTTCCTGTGCCGCAGCGGTACCGGGTGCGCTCCCCGCGCTCGCGCCGAAGCCCGTCGCGACAACGGTGACGCGGACGCTGTCCTCCAAGCTGTCATCGACACCGATACCCCAGATGATGTTCGCCTGACGGCCGTTTGCCGCATTCGTAATCATGCTGTTGAGCCACTCAGACGCCTCGTTGACCTCGAACATGCTGAGGTTCTTCGATCCCGTAAAGTTGAGGATGACAGAGGTCGCGCCTTCGATGCTGGTCTCAAGGAGCGGCGACTCGATCGCCGCCTTTGCTGCCGCAACGGATGCACCCTCGCCGCGCGCCTCACCGATGCCCATGATCGCAGCACCGCCGTTTGCCATGGTCGTATGCACGTCGGCAAAGTCGAGGTTGACGACGCCCTGATTCGTAATGAGGTCGGTGATGCCCTTGACGCCCTGCCAGAGGACGTTATCCACCTTGCTGAATGCCTCGGTGACGGGCGTGCTCTTGTCAATGATCTTCATCAGGCGGTCGTTCGGGATGGTGATGATGGTATCAACGTGCTGCTGCAGGTTCTCGATGCCCGAGTCTGCGTTGCGCGCACGCGTCATTCCCTCATAGGAGAAGGGACGCGTCACAACGGCGACGGTCAGTGCGCCGAGTTCACGTGCGCACTCCGCCACGACGGGAGCTGCGCCCGTTCCCGTGCCGCCGCCCATACCAGCCGTGATAAAGACCATATCCGCACCGCGCAGTGCCTCTAGGATCTGCTCGCGGCTTTCTGTCGCCGCTGCCTCGCCGATCTCTGGGCGCGCACCTGCACCGAGTCCGCGCGTACGTTTCTCGCCGATCTGGATACGGGTGGCCGCCTTGGATTGGAGCAGCGCCTGCGAATCCGTATTGATCGCCACAAATTCAACGCCCTGCAGCCCGGAGTCGATCATGTTGTTGACGGCGTTTCCGCCGCCGCCGCCGACGCCGATGACGATGATCTTTGCGAGCTCTTCAAAGTTATCATCCATTTCGAACACAGTCTCAGCCTCCATGTAGGATTTATTACAGAATCTATCAATAGACAGTATTTTTCCTCGTATATTTTACCATGAAATCCGCTACATTTCTATAGTGTAGAAAAATTTTTACAAACAGATGTGAATGCGCTCTACATTCATGGATTGCGCAGCATGGACTTGTGTCCGCCGCCGCGATAGTCGCGCAGGAGATAGCGGCGCAGCATGGCGAGATTCTTGAACATGCGGAAGCCGAACGCAAGCAGGGCGACGTAGTACAGGTCGATGCCGAGGCGGTCGCCGATAAAGACGAGTGCCGCCGCGAGCAGGGTGTTCGAGAAGAATCCCGTCACAAAGACGCGCTTATCGAACCGCTCGGAGACGACGGCGCGCAGTCCGCCGAAGGCGGCGTCGAGGGCGGCGACGAGGGCAACGGAGAAGATCTTCGAATACGCAACGGGAATGACAAGGGGGCTGCTGTAGCCGATCACGAGCCCGAGGAGGACGCTGACGATGACGATGTAGATCATTTGCTTTCCTCCTCACGCTCTGCCGTCTCACGGGCATAGGACTGTCGTATGCTGCCGCGGTACGGTGGGATATAGACATCGTCGCTCGCCTTGATGTCGAGCTGGATGCCCCAGACGCCGAGTGTCTCCGCCACGCCGCCGCGCATGCGCAGAGCATTTTCAAGAGACTTCTTATCGCCGATGGCGCGGATCTCAAACGGTGCGGACGAGCGCACATTGTTCACGGAGAGGGTCGGCCCCGCACAGCGGATTTCGGAGGTCCCCGTCAGGCGCTGTCCATTGATGGCGATGGCCTCTGCGCCTGCGGCGCGCAGCTCGTTGACGACGCGCAGAAGGTCGTCGTCATGGATGACATAGAGATTCGGGTTCTCCCCCGCCTTGACGGGCTTCGTGCTGTCGTCCATGCGCACGACCACGCCCTCGCCCTCAAGTGGCACAAGTGCCGCGCGATAGCGCAGGAGATCCTTATCCTGCTGATTGTCCGTACTCACCGCCGCCGTCTGCATTTTGTGCAGTTCCTCACTCAGCTCGTCGCGCTCGTGCTCGGTCTGGAGCAGGCGGTCGGAGATCTCCTCGATGCGCTGCTGAGAGAGGCTCCCCTTCGCGTCCTGTGCCGTACGAAACTGTACGGCGACCATAAATCCAATCAATACACAGACGAGGGCGATGAGCCACCCGCCGCGCCGGAATTGTTCCATTTATTTTCCCTCTGCTGTTTTGTCTGCCAGCTTGATGAACGGCGCATCATAGCTGAAATCCACATACTCAACGGTATGCCGTGTGGTTTTCTGGTCGCGCAGGAAGTCCTGTGTCAGTGCCGCCTTGTCCGGGATCCCCGTCAGCTGCCCGAGGCGGATGGGGAGCGCCGTCTTGGTATAGGCGACGACGGCGTCCGGATTTCTGAGGCTAACCTCCGAGATCTCACCGATGTCTGCGGGGTCGATGCGCGCGAGGAAGCTGATCGCCTGTGCGACCTGCGGGTCGTTGTTGTCGTCGCCGATGTAGAGGTCGCGCAGCTTGACACCTGTGATGATTGGGATGTCCGCGCCCTTGAGCGAGCGATAGCTCGCAATCACCTTGCCCTGTCGGTCAAAGTCGAGATAGCCGTAGTCACAGGCGATCGTCGCGACGGGAATGCGCTCGACGATGTCCATCTCGATCTTGTGCGGCAGCTGGCGGCGGACGACGGCGGACTCGATGCGCAGGTCGCGCAGGAGGTTTGTCGTCATCTCGTCGGTCTTTAGCTCAAAGAGCCGCTGCCCGTAGTGGATCCGTGCGATCTCACAGAGTTCATTCTCATCGAGATGCACGTTTCCATGGACGACGAGCTGCTGAAAGGTGAAGAGCGGCGAGTACACGAGGACGGCAATGATGCCGCTCGCACACAGGAGGTAGAACGCCCCGCGCAGGATGCGACGAGAGCTCATCGCCGATACCCCGCCAACGCGAGGATCCTTTCGCACAGCTCGGGGAACTCGATGCCGAGCGCACGCGCCGCATCCGGGACAAGCGAGGTCTCTGTCATGCCCGGTACGGCATTCAGCTCAATGACGTAGGGACGATTCTCTGCGCTCAGCAGGAGATCAACGCGCGCGAGACCGCTGCAGCCACAGGCGGCGTACGCACGGCGTGCCAGTTGCTCGACTTCGCTGCGGCACGCATCGGAGAGCGGTGCCGGGACGATATGTGTCGATGCCCCCGGGGTATACTTACTGTCGTAGTCATAGCGTCCCGAAACAGACCGGATCTCGATGACGGGCATGACCTCTGCCGCGGCTGGAGTACCCCAGACAGCGACGGTCAGCTCTCGCCCCTCGATGAACTCCTCGACGAGCACCTCATCCCCGTAGGAGAACGCCGCATCGAGCGCTGGCGAGAGCTCCTCGTCCCGCGTGACGATGTAGACGCCGATGCTCGACCCCTGCTCCGGTGCCTTGACGACGAGCGGCAGGGAGAATGCAGTCCGTATCTCACGCGGCGTATCCGCCGTGCGCTCGCTCGCATAGAAGCTCATACAGCGCGGCGTCGGGATGTCCTCGGCGGCCAGTACGCGCTTTGCCATGATTTTATCCATGGTCAGCGCAGCGGCGCGCACACCAGAGCCCGTATACGGAATGCCGAGCATGTCGAGCGTGCCCTGCAGGATGCCGTCCTCGCCATATTTCCCATGGAGGGCGTTGAACACAATCGCAGGATGGAGTGCCTGAATCTCCTCGGCAAAGGTTGCGGGGTTCAGCTCCATGCCGACGGCGGGATAGCCCTTGGCGCAGAGTGCCCGCAGGATGGCAGCACCCGAGCGGCGCGAGACCTCTGCCTCGGAGGAGGGGCCGCCCATGACGACGACGATCGGATACGCATCCGACTCCGCGATACCTGCCGTCCCCGCTGTTCCTGCGCGCAGCTGCGCGACGAGTGTCTCACCGACCTCGAGGATGTTGCCCGCGCCCATCGTGATGACGAGGTCGCCCGCACGCACCTGCTGGGCGAGATAGCGTTCGAGATCCGCACGGTCCGGCAGGTAGACAACGTCCTGTCCCGTCTGACGCACGACTTCCTCCATCACGGTCTCACCGCTGATGCCCGGAATCGGTGTCTCTCCCGCCGCATAGACATCCGTGATCAGAAGCAGGTCGGCATCCGCAAAGCATTTTCCAAACTCCGCGCGCAGGAGCTGTGTCCGCGAGTAGCGATGCGGCTGAAAGACGCAGATAAGTCGCTCGGGGTTCGTCTGCCGTGCTGCCGCAAGGGTGACGGCGATCTCCGTCGGATGATGCGCATAGTCGTCCACGACCCAGACGCCGCGCTCCTTTCCCTTCGTCTGGAAGCGACGCTTCGCACCGTGGAACTGGGCGAGTGCGTCACAAATCGCAGGGAACTCCACACCCGCGAGGCGCGCAACGGCGATACAGGCGAGCGCGTTGAGGACGTTGTGGCGCCCCGGAATATTGAGCAGCACGCGCCCCATCTCCGTCCCGCGCTCATGAACGGTAAACGAGATCACGGAGCCGCGCGTCTCGATGTTCGATGCGCGGTAATCCGCCTCATGGTCGATGGCGTAGGAAACGACCTTATGCGCTGTCTCGCGTGCGATATTGCGCAGGATTTCGTTTTCAAAGCAGAGCACTGCCGTCCCGTCCGTATCCACCTGCTCGATGAACTGACGGAATGCCGCGATGATCTTCTCCATCGTTCCGTAGTGATCCATGTGGTCGTCCTCGACGTTGGTCACCACAGCGATATGCGGGCGCAGCTTGAGGAAGGAGCCGTCGCTCTCGTCCGCCTCCGAGACGAGGTAGCGGCTCGTGCCGAGCTTCGCATTCGTCCCGAGGTCGGGCACCTCACCGCCGACGATGATGGTCGGCGATACGCCGACGCGGTCAAGAGTCACGCCGATCATCGAGGTCGTCGTCGTCTTGCCGTGCGAGCCCGCGACGGCGATACCGTCGTACTCGTTGACGAGTGCCGCATTGATGTCCGAACGATGGAGCTTGGGGATGCGCAGATCCCACGCTGCAATCACCTCGGGGTTATCGTACGGGATCGCCGTGGAGACGACGATGGCATCTGCGCCGCGCACGTGCTCCGCATGCTGTCCGTCCGTCCACACATGCGCACCGAGACGGGCAAGCTCGCCGATGAGTGGAGAGTTGCCCGTGTCCGAGCCGGATACCGTGTAGCCGAGCTGGAGAAGGATCTTGGCCAAGGGGCTCATCCCCGCCCCGCCGATTCCGACAAAATGAATCTTCTGAATCCCCTTCAATTCCTTGAGCAACGTATTCACCCTTCTCTTTTTCCGATACGCAGCGCGAGTGCTGCAATTTCCTCTGCCGCCTCAGGTTTTCCGAGGCGTTTCATCGCCGCCGCCATCGCATCTCTGCGCGCGTCGTCGGCCAGCAGACGGTCAAGTGCCGCCGACAGCACCGTGCCGTCGAGGCTGCGGTTGAGGATCACCTCAGCTGCGCCCGCCGCCTCCATGGCGCGTGCATTCTTCTCCTGATGATTCTCCGCCGCATACGGATACGGGATGAGGATCGCGGGCACCCCCCGTGCCGCGAGTTCCGCCAGCCCCGTCGCCCCCGCGCGAAAGACAGCAATGTCCGCCATCGCCATCGCCTGCGGCATATTGTAGAGATACGGCACAACGCGCAAATGTGGATACTGCGATACATCGACGCCCGCATTGCGAATGCGCGCGCACGTATCCTCGTACTCCTCCGCGCCCGTGACGTGGAGGTACTGCACCTCTGTCTGCTGCGCCGCGAGGCAGATTACCTCGACCATGGCACAGTTGATCGTACGCGCCCCACGACTGCCGCCCGAGACGAGCACCGTCTTTTTCGACGGATCAAAGTCAAACGCCGCCGCACCCTCCGCCCGCGTTGCTGTGAGCACCTCGGGACGGATGGGGTTGCCCGTGACGTAGGTCTTTTCCGCGGGAAAGACGCGCCGCGCATCCTCCATCCCGACGGCGATCGCCGTCGCAAAACGGGAGAGGATACGGTTCGTCACCCCCGCCACGGCGTTCTGCTCTTGCACGAGCGTCGGGACGCCCGCGAGACTCGCCGCGAGGAGAATCGGCCCCGCAACGTAGCCGCCCGTCCCGATGGCGATATCGGGATGAAAGCCATGCACGATGCCGCGCGCCCGCGCAACGGCGCGCACAGCACGCCATGCCCGCAGTACATTCTCGAACGAGAGATGCCGCTCGAAGCCCGCGAGATCGACGGCGATGAAGTTCAGCCCCTCGCGCGGCACGATGTCCGCCTCCAGACCGTGGGGGGTACCGACGTAGAGGATGCGTGCCGCCGGCTCACGCCGCTGGATCGCGCGGATAATCGTGAGTGCAGGGTAGATGTGACCGCCCGTGCCGCCGCCCGATACGATGATGTTCATAGTTCGTTCACAAGCCTCTTGAAATCGCGCCCGCGCTCCTCGTAGCCGCCATACATATCAAAGCTCGCACAGGCGGGCGAGAGGAGGACGATCTGCCCCTCCACTGCGAGCTCGCGCGCCAAATGCACGGCCTTCTCCATGTGATAGCCGACACAGTGGATCTGTTCCTCCGGAATGCCCGCATCCCGTGCCGCCGCCGCAAACCGCTCTGCCGCATCACCGACGAGGATCAGCTCATCGACGCGCGCGTGCACAAGCTCCATAAACTCCCCCAGATCGGTCAGCTTGTCGTCGCCGCCCGCGATGAGGATGATGTGTCCGTCGAACGCCTCAAGTGCCTTGATCGCGGAGTCCGTATTCGTCGCCTTCGAGTCGTTGTAGTAGCTGACCCCCGCGAGTGCGCGCACAAACTCGATGCGGTGCTCAACGCCCTTGAAGGCGCGCAGAACGGGGCGCATTTCCGCGGGCGTCACTCCGGCAAAGAGCGCCATCGCCGACGCCGCGAGTACGTTTTCCACGTTATGCGCACCGGGGATGCCCAGTTCATCGGCGGGAATCAGGACGTGCTCCGCACCGTCCCAGCGAATGACGATCATGCCGTCCGCACGGACGCACGCCCCCTCCGCCAGTTCCTCCCTGCGGCTGAACAGGCAGACGCGCCCCGCCGCGCGCTCTGCCATGCCGCGCGTGTGCGGATCATCGGCGTTCAGTACGAGATAGTCCTCCGCCGTCTGCGCGGCGAAGAGCTTTTCCTTCATCGCCTGATAGACCTCCATCGAGCCATGGCGCACGATGTGATCCGGCGTGATGTTCAGCTCCGCGACAATGTGTGCATGAAAATGCGTGGTCGCTTCCATCTGATAGCTTGAGATCTCAGCGGCAATCGCTCCCTCGGCTGGCGTCTCCTGTGCCACGTCGATGAGTGGAACGCCGATGTTGCCGCCCACGCCGACCACAGGAAAATGCGCGTGCAGAAGCTCGCCGAGCAGGGTCGTCGTCGTCGTCTTGCCGTTCGTCCCCGTGATGGCGCAGATCGGCGCACGGGCGATCTCGCCCGCCAGCTCCACCTCGGTCGTGACGCGGATGCCGCGCGCGCGCGCCGCCTGTACGAGGGGGATGCGCTCGGGCACGGCAGGGGAAAGGACGAGGAGATCCACCCCGCCGAGCAGTTCTTCCCTTTGTGCACCAAAGACGCAGGTGATGCCCTGCGCCCTTAAATCCTCAATATGCTGCTGGGTGAGCGGATCGCGTTCGGCGTCCGTCTCGTCCTTTGCGTCCGAGAGCACCACCCGTGCGCCCTGAGCCGCCAGATATTTTGCCGCCGCAAATCCACTGATACCCGCGCCGATGACGAGTGCCGACTGATTATGATAGGACAATTCCCGATATCTCCCTTGGTAAATCATTCAAAAGTTTGCGTAGCGCAGAGCGCTACGACACGAGCACAAGTACCCACGCGAGCAATGCGCCGAGGGCACCAACGCCCCAGAACGTATAGACCACGCGTGTTTCGCGCCAGCCGCCGAGCTCGAAGTGATGATGAATCGGGCTCATGCGGAAGATCCGCTTGCCGCGCGTCTTGAACGATGCGACCTGCAGGATGACGGAGAGTGCCTCACAGACGAAGATGATGCCCACGATGGGCAGGAGTGCCTCCGTCCGCGAGAGAATCGCTATGCCTGCAAGCGCACCGCCGAGGGCGAGCGAGCCCGTGTCGCCCATAAAGATGCGTGCCGGATGATGATTATACCATAAAAAGCCGACGCATGCACCTATTATTGCGGCGGAAAACGCCATCAGGCTGCTGTCCGTCCCATAGAGGAGCATTGCATAAAAGAGTGCGGCGACCGCCACGGTTCCCGCCGCCAGACCATCGAGACCATCCGTCAGGTTGACTGCGTTCGACGTGCCCACGAGGACGAAGACGACGAGGACGTAGTACCATGCGCCGATATCGAGCGACGTTCCGAGGACGGGCACCCAGACGCTCGTATCATGCCCGAGGAGATGTCGCCCAATGAGGATGGTGACAAGGGCGATACCGAGCTGTCCGAGCAGCTTCTGATAGGCGCGCAGCCCGAGGTTGCGCTTCTTGACCACCTTGATGTAGTCGTCCGCAAAGCCGAGCAGGAAATGCCCGAGAAAGATGAAGAGCGCGAGCAGCGTCGTCACCGTGAGCGGTGCGAAGAGCAGCGTTGCCGCGGTCACGGCGAGCACGATCATCACGCCGCCCATCGTCGGCGTGCCGCTCTTCTGCTGATGGCTCGCGGGCCCCTCCTCGCGGATGCTCTGCCCGTATTTCAGGCGGTGCAGGAGCGGCAGAAAATACACACCGCTGAAGAGCACGATGGCGAGTGCCGTCACAGCGGACAGCAGGAGACGCAGCTGTGGGCTCAGGGATTCGAGGAGGGCTTCCATCAGTGCGCTCCCTCCCCCGTCAATGCAGCGATGATCTGCTCCATGCGCATCCCGCGCGAGCCCTTAAAGAGGACGGTGTCGCCGTCCATGAGATGGCTGCGCAGATAGGCCGCCGCATCGGCATGGGAGGCGGCATGATAACAGGCCGGGCAGCCTGCCGCCTCTGCTGCCTCATGCGTCCACTGCGCCTGTTTGCCATAGGTCACGACCATGGCAAACCCCAGCTCCGCCGCCCGTCTGCCCACGTCACGATGTGCCTTCTCCGCCGCTGCGCCGAGCTCGAGCATATCCCCGAGCACGGCAATGCGCCGCCCGGGGTAGAGTGCCGCTGTCGTCTCAAGTGACGCGCGCATCGAGGAGGGGCTGGCGTTGTAGGCGTCGTTGATCAGTGTCCACGCGCCGACCTGATGCACCTCATAGCGCATCTTCTCCGCCGTGAGGTGGGTCAGTCCCACCTGCATCTCCTGTGGCGTCATGCCGAGGACAAAGCCCGCCGCGAGCGCCGCCAGCGCGTTGCTGACATTATGCCGTCCCGGCAGAGGAATGGCGTATTCATGACGCTCGCCGTCCCATGTCACCATGAAGCGCGAGCCGTCTGCCATGCACTGCAGTGCCTCGGCACGCACATCCGCAGCAGCGGAAATGCCATACGTCATGACGCGCACCCCATCCGCCGCACTGCTGCGCATTGCCGCGACACGTGGGTCGTCAGCGTTGAGGATCACTGTGCCGCCGGCGGGAATCGCCGTCACCAGCTCCGCCTTTGCCTTGGCAATGTTCTCGATCGAGCCGAGGAGCTCCATGTGCACCTCGCATACATTCGTTACAATGCCGATCGAGGGTGCGGTGATCGGCGCGAGCGCTGCGATCTGCCCCATCCCACGCATCCCGATCTCAACGACCGCCGCCGTGTCCTCCGGCGTGATGCCGAGCAGGGTCAGCGGCAGGCCGACCTCATTGTTGTAGTTTGCCGCCGTACGGCAGACCTTGCCGCGCCCCGAGAGCACCGCCGCCGTGAGATCCTTCGTCGTAGTCTTGCCGTTCGAGCCCGTAATCGCAACGACGGGGATGTCGAACTTCATGCGCCATGCGTGCGCGATGTCCTGATAGGCGCGGAGCGTATCCTCTGCCACGAGGACGCCGCCGCGCGCCGTATCGAGCGCCGTCAGTGCGGCCGCAGGTGTCTTCTGATCGACGAGAACCGCCGCTGCACCGCGTTCAAGTGCCTCTGCCGCAAACGCCGTGCCGTCAAAGTGCTCCCCGCGCAGCGCGACAAAGAGATCGCCCGCCACGACCTTGCGCGTGTCCGTCGTAATGGGCAGAACCGTATCCCCTGCGACGCCCCCACGACGAACAGACGCACCCGTTGCCGTGCAAATCTCGTCCCATGTCAGTCCGTTTCTCATGCCCTGCTCCTTATCGCCTCACGCGCCTGCTCTCGGTCGTCGAAGTGAATCGTTCCGTCCTTTAGAATCTGATAGGTCTCATGTCCCTTGCCGAGGATGACAACCGTATCCCCCGCCTGTGCGCGCCCTATGGCATGGAAGATCGCCGTACGGCGGTCCACGATCTTTTCGTACGGTTTATCCCCAATCACAGGGAGCACGCCGCGCTCCACCTCATCCACAATCGCGGTGGGATCTTCCGTGCGCGGATTGTCCGAGGTCAGAATGGCGATATCCGCCATCTCCGCACCGATACGTCCCATGATGGGGCGTTTCGTCCGATCACGGTCGCCGCCGCAGCCAAAGACGGCGATGATGTGCCCCTTCGTCACCGCGCGTGCCGTGCGCAGGACGTTCTCCATCCCGTCCGGTGTATGCGCATAGTCCACGATCACAGCGAAATCCTGCCCCTCGCGCACGAGCTCAAACCGTCCCGGCACACCCGTAAACGCCGTGAGTGCGGCGGCAATATCCGTCGCTGCCACTTGCTCGGCGAGGCTCGCACCGACGGCAGCGAGCACATTGTGCACGTTGAACAGCCCCGTGATACCCGTATGCAGGTGAAAGAGGCGTTTCCCGCCATGCATCAGCGTCAGCTCCATGCCGTCGCACGCGAGCTGCACATCCTGTGCCGTCAGATCGGCCGGATGGTCAACGCCATAGGTGATGATCGGGCAGCGCGTATAGGCGCGCATCGTCTCGGATGCCGCATCGTCAGCGTTCAACACTGCCGTCTTGCCCTCCTTCGCACCGGGGGCGGACACGAGCTCAAAGAGATGCGCCTTGGCGCGCGCATAGTTCTCCATGGTTTTATGGAAGTCAAGATGATCCTGCGTCAGATTCGTAAAGACCGCCGTATCGAACTCAATTCCTGCCACGCGCCCGAGTGCAAGCGCATGAGAGGATACCTCCATGACGACCGTATCCATGCCGCGCGTGCGCATTTCAGCAAGCATCTGCTGAAGCACGATGATGTCAGGCGTCGTATTCGACGTCGGCAGTACCTCGTCCTCGATCATCGCCTGGATCGTCCCGATCAGCCCGACACGATGCCCCGCATGGCGCAGGATGGCGCGCACGAGATAGCTCGTCGTCGTCTTACCGTTCGTCCCCGTGATGCCGACGACACGCATGGCACGCGCCGGGTAATCATAGAAGAACGGGACGATCGTGTCCAACGCCTTCTCCAAATTCGGCACGTAGAGGACGGCGACCCCTGCGGGAACATCCACCGAGGCCCGCTCTGTCAAAACAGCGCGGGCTCCTGCCCGCGCCACATCCGGTATGAAGCTGTGTGCGTCGACGTGCGCGCCGACGATGCAGGCAAAGAGTGTGCCCTCCCTCGCCCTGCGCGAATCACGCTCAATGGACGTAATCTCCGTCTGCGCATCCCCCACGATGCGCGCTCCCGGCAGGAGTGCGGCGAGTTCCTCCAAACGCTTCGTCATAGAACCTCATTCCCCTTCATGCGAAAAATACGTATTGCGCGGCACGCGCATTCCGAGCCGGTCGACAGCAATCGACTCGATGCGCGACGGCGATTTCAGCTGAGCGATCTCGATCTTGAGCCGCTCGTTCTCCTGCTCCAGTTGGTCTGCTTTCTGGCGCGTCTCGAGGAGGGTGTAGCCGCTCTGTGCACCGATGCCGCCGAGCAGCGTCACCACCATGGCGCCGAATGCGATGAGGAAGAAAATGGCGCGCAGGCAGTTCCGCAGATTCGTATTCAGTTCATGACGAATCAGCGGTTCCTTCGGGGGCTCCATCATCTCCGTCGGAGCCGACGCGGGCTCATGACTGAGATACTCTTCTTTCTGCGCCAACATGTGCGCTCCCTCCTATCGCTTGATCTTTTCTGCCACACGCAGCTTTGCACTGCGCGCGCGCGTATTCACACGGCACTCGGCGGCACTCGCCGCACGCGCCTTACCGATGAGCCGCACCTCGGGCGTATGCCCGCAGACACAGATCGGCGTATGCGGCGGACAGATGCAGCCCTGTGCCAGCCGCCGCAGTGTATTCTTTACGATGCGATCCTCGAGGGAGTGAAAGGTGATGACCGCGAGCCGTCCCCCTATCCTCAGGGCATCTACGGCAGCTGTCAGCGCCCCCTCCAAAATCCCGAGTTCATCGTTGACCTCAATGCGGAGTGCCTGAAACACTCGCTTGGCGGGATGTCCGCCGCGCGCGCGCACCTCCTTCGGTACAGCGCGGTCAATCACGGCAACGAGGTCTCCTGTCGTCGTGATGGGATGCGTCTGGCGCTCCTTTTCAATAAAGGAAGCAATGCGCTTTGCCCAGCGTTCCTCTCCATAGGTGTAGAAAATCTCCGTGAGCCGCTCCGCCGTATAGGTATTGACCACATCGTACGCACTGCGCCGCGCTCTCTGATCCATGCGCATATCGAGCGGTGCGTCCTGCATATAGGAGAAGCCGCGCTCCGGCGTATCGATCTGCGGCGACGACACGCCGAGGTCAAAGAGCGCGCCGTCCACGGAGGAAACGCCCTCTGCCGCGAGGATCGCGGTGAGATGGCGAAAGTTATCCCGCACGAGGGAGACCTGACAGCGGACATCCGCCAGCCGCTCACGCGCGGCGGCAATCGCCGTCTCGTCCTGATCGATGCCGATCAGGCGGCCCTGCTCCGACAGCTGCGCGGCAATACGCTGTGCATGCCCCGCGCCGCCGAGCGTCGCATCCACATAGATGCCGCCGGGGACGACGTTCAGCGCGGCCACTACCTCCTCCGGCAGGACGCTCACATGGTGAAATTCTGTCATATCGTAATCCCGTAGCCCGCCAGCTGCGTCGAGATCTCCGTGATGTTCGGATCGACCTCACCTGCATAGCGTGCCCACTTCTCCTTCGCCCAGACCTCGATGCGCGTATCCGCGCCCGTGAGGATCACATCCTGCTTCAGCCCGATGTCCGCATAGTCACGCAGATTGGCAGGCACGAGGAAGCGCCCCTGTTTATCACATTCGAGCGTCCGCGCCCCCGCGATAAAAAAGCGCGCAAAAGCGCGGGCATTCGGATCGGCAATCGAGAGCGTCCGCAGCTTCGCCGTGAACTCATCCCACGCTGCCTGAGGAAAGAGAAACAGGCTGCCGTCAAGGCCCTTGGTGATGATAAACGAGACTCCGAGTTCCTGTCGAAAATCGGCAGGCAGGATGACGCGGCCCTTGGCATCAATGCTGTGGGTATACTCCCCCATGAACATCCGGCCGCACCACCTTTCAGGATTCTATCGCCACTATATGACACAATTCACCACAATCCACCACTTTTATCTACAGTTATAGCAAAAACAGGCATTTTTTTCAAGAAAACACACATTCGGTTTTCTTGGTATACAATGGATGAATTTTTCTGTAAGCCTTGATATACAAGGATTCCTTTCTTTTTCTCAGAAATGAGTGCAGTATAAAAAAGGACTTACCTCCTACCGGAAGTAAGTCCTTTTTTATGCTGTCATTCAAACGAGATCGTGTGCGATCATGTACTCTGCGATCTGGAGTGCATTGAGTGCCGCGCCCTTGCGGATCTGGTCGCCGCAGATCCAGAAGTTCAGCGTATTCTCCTGTGACTCATCGTAACGCAGACGGCCGATCTCCACATCATACTTGTTCGAGGTGAAGAGCGGCATCGGATACTCCTGCTCTGCGGGGTTGTCGCGCAGGATGATGCCCGGAAACGCCGCAATCGCCGCACGCGCCGCCTCAAGCGTCACCTTGTCCTCAAACTCGACGTTGACGGACTCGGCGTGGCTGCGGTAGACGGGTACGCGCACCGTCGTCGCCGTGATGCGCATACGGTCGTCGCTCATGATCTTCTTTGTCTCGTCGATCATCTTCATTTCCTCTTTGGTGTAGAGGTTGTCCTTGAAGACGTCGATCTGCGGGATGAGGTTGAACGCGATCTGATAATGCTTCGGCAGTTTGCCGACGGGCAGAACCTTTGCCACGGGCTCTTTGCCGGAGGCGAGGGCTGCCACCTGTTCCTCGAGCTCCGCCATGCCCTCCTTGCCTGCCCCCGAGACCGCCTGATAGGTCGACACGACGATGCGGCGGATCTTCGCGATATCGTAGAGCGGCTTCAGCCCCATGACCATGATGATGGTCGAGCAGTTCGGGTTCGCGATGATGCCCTTATGCGCCTTGATGGCCTCGGGGTTGACCTCGGGAACGACGAGCGGCACCTCCGGGTCCATGCGGAAGGCACTCGAGTTGTCGATGACGATCGCCCCTGCCTTGACGGCGTGGGGAGCAAACTCCTTGCTTGCCGCACCGCCCGCAAAGAGCGCGATGTCAATTCCCTCAAAGGAGTCCGGCGTCGTCTCCTGCACCGTGTACTCCTTGCCCATAAACGCGATTTTCTTCCCTGCGGAGCGGCTGGACGCGAGCAGCCGCAGCTCCGAGAACGGGAACTTTCGCTCCTCGATGAGTGTCAGGAATTCCTGTCCGACCGCGCCCGTTGCGCCGAGTATTGCGACACGATATTTCTTCATATTCTTCCCCTTACAGCAACTTATCCAATCCGACCGTGAGCGACGTGAGTGAGCGCACCTTCTTCGCGGCGAGCACGACGCCCGGCATGAACGACTCACGGTTGATCGAGTCGTGGCGGATCGTGAGGGTCTGCCCGAGCCCGCCGAAGATGACCTCCTGATGTGCGACATAGCCCGGCAGGCGTACGCTGTGGATGTGCATGCCCTCAAAGTCCGCGCCGCGCGCACCGTCGAGCGTCTCCTTCTCGCAAGGATGCCCCTGCTCATGCGCCTCGCGCACCTCGGCGATCATCTCCGCCGTCCGCACGGCTGTGCCTGAGGGTGCATCGAGCTTGTTGTCGTGGTGCAGTTCGATGATCTCCACCTCGGGCATGTATTTCGCCGCCATGCGGCTCATCAGCATCATCAGCACCGCGCCGATGGCAAAGTTCGGTGCGATAAACGCCGGCGTATCATTCTTCTCTGCCGCCGCCTTGATCTCCCGCTGCTGCTCCTCCGAGATGCCCGTCGTCCCAACCACGGGTGACACTTTATGCGTGAGTGCCAGCAGCACATTCTGATAGACGACATCGGGGCGTGTGAAGTCGATCATCACGTCCGGATGCAGGCGGTCGAGTGCTGCCGCGAGGTCGGTCTCCACGAGCACGCCGTTCTTCGTCAGCCCTGCGAGTTCGCCGCTGTCGCCGCACGCATTGATGTCCACCGCACCGACAAGCGTCAGCTCCGGATCCTCGATCACGGCTTTCAGCACTGCGCGTCCCATGCGTCCGCAGGCACCATTGACCAAAACATTTGTCAAGGCAATCCCCTCCTATGTTATCATCTGTCCTATTCTATCGCAGAGAATCCACCGCTGTCAAGGAATACACTCATACCTCCCGTATGTGCTCAAACTGCTCGCGATACTGCTGCAGGAGTGCCGGACGGACAAAATCGAGTGCCGCAGGATCATCGACGGTTGCCAGTGCGGCACGCCGCGCGAGGAGAAGCAAATCCATGTCAGCGAGCACGTCGGCGATCTTCA
>ERZ772955.815-NODE-815-length-22527-cov-7.886125_pt1 | contig 22527 bp, 19 predicted proteins | sample MGYA00511133_ERZ772955 | MGnify/ENA primary metagenome ERZ772955 (study PRJEB29015, sample SAMEA2737914) | human oral metagenome | biome: human oral; feature: human-associated habitat; material: dental | place: China | collected 2149 ... | reverse complement strand
TAAATGCAGATTGTAATGGAGCATTAAATATTCTAAGAAAAAGTAAAGTTGTGGACTTAAGTGTCCTATACAATAGAGGTGAGCTGAACACACCTAAAAGAATAAGGGTAGTGTAAAGCTATCAAACTTCTTAGAAAATTTTTAAAGATTTTTAAAGATTTTAGAACCCGCAACTCTAGCACTCGTAGGGTGTCAGTCGTGGGAGGTTCAGGGCCTTACATTTTGCAAAAGGAAATCTTGAAAAAGCAGTTGAATTTCTGATACCTATTATTTCTTTTATGATAGGACAAATTTTTATCTATTGTTTTAGAAATTTTTTTCAAAGAAGAGGACACAAAGGATATATACATTCTTCTCTTTTAATGCTTTTTATTATGATAATGTTAATTGTACTTTTACCTTTTTTTGATTATCATTTTATTGTTGTAACACTGGCTTTTTTTGCAGCTATCCAATCAGATACTTTTCAAAGATTGAGAGGTTTTTCATATGCTACTATAATGATGACAGGAAATGTTAAAAATGCTCCTCGTTTATTAATTGAAGGACTTGTTCAGAGAGACAGAGAATTATTAGTAAGAGGTTTTTTACTATTTTTAATAATTTTTAGTTTTATGCTAGGAGTGGGAATATCTACATATTTTACTCAATTTGTTAAAAAGAGTGCATTAGTTCCTTTAATTCTTCCACTTTCATATATTAATTATGTGTTATTTAAAGAAGAACATAATGTAATAGATGTTGTAAAATCTAAAATAAGAAAGATTAAATAAGTTATTATAGATTTTTTAAATAAAAATAAAAAATAGATGACTTGACACTTCCTTTAAAAAAGTTTATAATTTTAGTAAACAATTAAAAAGGAGTTGAATTATATGTTAGGAAAAGTAATAACAGAACATGGACAAGTAGTTAATAATCAAGATATAATGGTAGTTCACCTACATTTAAAAGAAGGAGAAACAATAGCACCTCATAATCACCCTGGAAGACAAATATTCTTTACAGTAGTTGAAGGTGAAGTAGAAGTATACTTAAATGAAGAAGAAACTTATCCATTAGTACCTAAAAAAGTTTTAGATTTTGATGGTGAGGCAAGAATATCTGTTAAAGCATTAAAAGAAAGTGATATTTTTGTATATTTAGTTGTAAAAAGATAAAATAAATAAAATTACTAAGACCTCCTAAAATGTTTAAAGAATCTTTTAAACATCTAGGAGGTCAGTTAATATATGAAGGAACTATTTAAGATTTTTTATTATTATACCCCTCTCTCAGCCATAATAATTTTTATTTCATTTTCATTAATTCCTACCATAGCTTCACCTAAATCTTCTGAAACCTTAGCAATAATTTCTGGATTATTATAATTTTTAACAGCTTCCACTATTGCTTTAGCTCTTTTTTTAGGATTACCAGATTTAAAAATACCACTTCCTACAAATACTCCATCTGCTCCTAATCTTCTCATAAGTGCTGCATCTGCTGGTGTTGCTACTCCACCTGCTGAGAAATTTGGTACAGGCAATCTGCCATTATCATGAACATATTTTACTAGATCATAAGGAACTTGTAAATCTTTTGCCATTACATATAGTTCATCTTCACGTAATGCTTTCACTAGGTTAATCTCCTTCATAATCTGTCTCATATGTGAAACAGCTTGAACAACATCTCCTGTTCCAGCTTCTCCTTTTGTCCTAATCATCTTTGCACCTTCACATATTCTTCTCAATGCTTCACCTAAATTTCTAGCTCCACAGACAAAAGGAGTAGAAAAATTTTTCTTATTTACATGATAAATTGAATCAGCTGGTGATAGAACTTCTGATTCATCAATAAAATCAATTCCTATTGCTTGTAATATTTCAGCTTCTACAAAATGACCTATTCTCACTTTTGCCATTACAGGAATTTTTACTGCTGACATAATTTCTTTTATTAATTTTGGATCACTCATTCTGGAAACTCCACCTGCTGCTCTGATATCAGCTGGTATTCTTTCCAAAGCCATAACAGCAACAGCTCCTGCTTCTTCGGCAATAATTGCTTGTTCCTTTGTTGTTACATCCATAATAACTCCACCATTAAATCTTGTATCCATTTTGTACCTCCTCATGTAATAATTTTTTTATTTGACTTTTTTATAGTATAAACGTATACTGACATTATATAAAGTACCAGAATAAAACTTTTTTATGGAGTCAGATTATGATTATTTTAAATTTAATTAACAAATCAAAAATTCCTTTATATATACAGATATATGCAGAAATTAAAAAATTGATTCAATCTAAAATCTTAAAGGCAAATGAAAAGCTACCATCTAAGAAAGATTTTATGGACTATTACAATATTAGCCAAAATACTATTCAAAATGCTCTTTATCTTTTATTGGAGGAGGGATATATTTTTTCCATAGAAAGAAAAGGTTATTTTATTTCTGACATAGAAAATTTAATTGTACATGATGTTAAAATTGAAAATAAAACCCAACATAGAGAAAAAAAGAAAATTCATTATGATTTTTCCTATTCAGGAGTTGACAGTAAAAGTTTAGCAAAAACAATCTTTAAAAGAATTACTAAAGATGTTTATGATGAAGAAAATGATGATTTAATTTTTCAAGGAGATATACAAGGCGATTTATTGTTAAGAAAAAGTATTTGTGAATATCTATCACAATCAAGAGGATTCAAGGTAGAAGCTGAACAGCTTATTATTAGCTCAGGTACAGAATATTTATTTTATATAATTTTTAAACTTTTTAATAATAAAATTTATGGTTTAGAAAATCCTTGTCATAAGATGTTTAAAGAATTATTTTTAACAAACAATGTTAGTTTTAAATCTATTCCCTTAGATGAATCTGGAATTATAATTGAAGAATTAAAAAAACATAATGTCAATATAGCCTATGTTACTCCTTCACATCAATTTCCAACTGGAACAATTATGAGTATTAGTAGAAGGACTGAACTTTTAAATTGGGCAAATGAAAATTTTAATTGTTATATAATTGAAGATGATTATGACAGTGAATTTAAGTATACAGGTCGTCCTATTCCAGCATTGAAAGCGAATGATATTAATGATAAAGTAATTTATTTAGGTAGTTTTTCAAAATCAATTAGTCCAGCAATTCGTGTGAGCTACTTAGTTTTACCAAAAGAACTTTTAAATATTTATCAAAAGAAACTTCCATATTTTATTTGCCCTGTTCCCACTTTAAATCAAAAAATTCTTTATAAGTTTATAAAAGATGGTTATTTTGTTAAACATATCAATAAAATGAGAACACTTTATAAAAAAAAGAGAGAATTTCTTGTGAATACAATTAAAAAGTATTCCTATGAAATACTCAATAAAGAAATTTATATCCAAGGGGCAGACGCAGGTTTACATTTAGTGATTAAATTAAATCAAAAAATCAATGAAAAAGTATTTTTAAAAGAATGTTTAGAAAATTCTTTACAATTATATAGTTTAGAAGAATATTATTTGGAAGAAACCTATAATGAAACTTCATCTTTTCTTTTAGGATATGCTAATTTAACAAATAATGAAATAGATGAAGGAATATTATTATTGTTACGAATTTTAAAAAAATATTATATATAATAAAAATAGGCTTAAAATTTAAAATAATTTGATAAAAAAGATTATATATGGTATATTAATTAAGTGTCAAATTAAAAATTTTAATAAGGAGAAGAAAAAATGAAAAATTCGTTAAAAAAATTGTTGTTTGTTGTATTAACTGTGTTTTCTGTAATTTTTATAGGTGCTTGTGGAAAAAGTAAAATTGATAAAAAAGAAGTTATAGAAAAATTTATTGCTGCATCTGAAAGTATGAAGAGTGGAGATATGATTATGAATCTAAAAATGACTCAAAATCAAAATGGCAAAAAAAATACTATGAATATGACAAGTAATGTATCTTTAATTTTAGAACCTCTTGCAATGAAAATGGAAATGGAAGTGCCTGCTCAAAATATAAAAATGAATTCTTTTATAAAAGATAATGTTATGTATATTCAAAATCCAGCAGATAATCAATGGTATAAACAAGCTCTTAGTGATGAAATGTCTAGCCAATTTAAAGGATATATGAATTCTGATGATACTTATAACGCTATGAGAGATAATTTAGATAAAATTGATATTGATGAAAAAGACGGTAATTATATAATTTCAATTTCAAAAGATTCTGAATTCTTAAAAGATGCTATGAAAAAACAACTTGCAAATTCAAATGCAGCTGGAGGTCAAATAGGAAATGATGTTAAGATTGAAAATATAGCTGTAAAATATATAGTTGATAAAAATACATATTTAGCATCTTCTTCAACTGTATCTTTTGATTTTGAAATGCAAGGTATGAAAATATCTATGGAAATGGATGCAAAAATGTCTAATATAAATAATGTTACAGATATTGTTGTTCCAGAAGAAGCATTAAATGCAAAAGAAATACCACATCAATAAAATTTAGAAGTACAAAACAAACTGCACCATCTATTTTAGAAATACAAGATAGGGTGCAGTTTTTTATATTATTTTTTATATAAGTTTTCAATTAATTTATCTACATTATAATTTTTCTTTTCAATATCTTTATAATATTTATAAGTTGCAACTTTAAGTTCTGCACAAGCATCTTCATCAGCAACAATAATAGCTTTTTCATGTAATTGTAAGGCTGATATGGTCCACATATGATTTATTCCTTCTTCAATTCCCATATGTAAGGCTCTTGCTTTGCTATTGCCTTCTACCATTATTAAAACTTCTTTTGCATCCATAATTGTAGCCACTCCAACAGTTAAAGCAGATTGAGGAACTTTTGTAATGTCATTATTAAAAAATCTTGAATTAGCAATGATTGTATCTTCTGTTAATTGTTTTTCTCTTGTTCTTGATTTAAAAGATGAACCAGGCTCATTAAATGCAATATGACCATCAACTCCAACTCCACCTAAAAATAAATCTATTCCTCCAACTTCTAAAATTTTTTCTTCATATCTTTTACATTCTTCTTCATATTTTTTAATCATACCATTTAAAATATTGATATTTTCCTTATCTATATCAATATGATTAAAAAAATTATTATACATATAATAATGATAACTTTGTGGGTGAGTTTCAGGAAGTCCAACATATTCATCCATATTAAATGTAATCACATTTTTAAAGCTAATAATTCCTTCTTTATTGAATTGTATCAATCTTTTATACATTTGAAGTGGTGTACTACCAGTTGGTAAACCTAATACAAATTTTTTCTCTGGACTGGGATTAAATTCTTTAATTTTCTTAGCAATATAAACAGCTCCCCAATCACCAGCTCTTTTATTATCAGTTACAATAAATCTCATCTTAACCCTCCTCTATATAATCTACCTTGATATGTATTTCTTCTTTTTAATTCTTTATGTATTGAATTTAAAACATCTATCTTCTTAATACTCCATAATGGAGCAATTAATGTTTCTCTATCTCCATCACCTGTCATCCTGTGAATAACAATCTCAGAAGAAATATTTTCTAAAATATTTACAATCTTTTCAACATATTCTTCTTTGGTATGAACTTTTAAATTTCCATTTTTATAGAGTTTTTCTAATGGAGTATTTTTTACAACATACATCAGATGAAGTTTTAGTCCCCAAGTTCCACAAAGTTGTGAAAAGATAGCTGTTTTTAAATAGTCATCATCTTTCTCTTTTGGTAAACCAATTATTATATGTGTTACAAATTTTATATTTAATTTATTTAATTTTTTAGTAACTTCTTCATAAATCTTTGTTTTATAGGCACGATTAAAATATTTAGCTACTTCATCATTTATTGTCTGTAAACCTAATTCTATCCAAAGAAAAGTCTTTTTATTTAATTCATCCAATAATTCTAAAACATCATTTTCCAAACAATCAGGTCTTGTTGCTATTGCAAGTCCTACTATATTTTTATGTGATAAAGCTTCCTCATAAAGTTTTCTTAAATAGTTAATATCTGCATAGGTATTTGTAAAATTTTGAAAATAAGCAATATATTTATTACCTTTGTATTTATTTGATACTAATTCTATCTGTTCATCAATTTGTGTATGAATAGATTTCAATCTCCCAGAAGTGAAATCCCCACTTCCGTTTTCACTACAAAATATACAACCACCTTTTGAAAGTTTTCCATCTCTATTAGGACAGGTAAAGCCTCCATCAAGGGAAACTTTATATATTTTTTCATTAAATTTTTCTTTTAGAAAATCATTTAATGTATAAATTTTTCTTATCATTTTTATTTCCTTTATTCTGAACCTCCCACGACTGACACCCTACGAGTGCTAGAGTCACAAGTGTGCGACCATATTTTTAATCAAAATCAGAATATATAAAAAATAAATAAGTTTTCATTAAAATTTTTTTATTAACAGGCTACTGCGATGTCCATTAATGTTGAGAGAGTATTTTGGAACTTTCAAAACACTAATGGCTGACAAGTAGTCAACAAAAAAAGTTTATCTATTAATAAATTATTTTTTACATATTAACTTATCCTACACAGTAAATAAAAAAAAAGCAAGTAAAATTTATTTAAAATTATTAAAATGCTTTTAATAATTTTAAAAATTTAGTATAATAGCTTTGGAAATCAAATATATGGAGGGATATCAAATGACTGATGGACACAAAACACCGTCTGAATTAGTAGATTATATGATAAAAACAGGAATTGATAAGGCGACTAAACCTTTATTTAAACTAATGTTACTTGGAATTTTTGGAGGAGCTTTTATAGCATTGGGAGGAGCAGGAAATATTATTTCAGGTTCTACTTTAGTAAAAACAGATCCAGGTCTTGCAAAATTTATAGGAGCTTGTGTTTTTCCAGTAGGACTTATTATGGTTGTAATTCTTGGTTCTGAATTATTTACAAGTAATTGTTTACTTACAGTTGCTTATACTAATAAAAAAATTACTTTGATTCAACTTATTAGAAATATTATAACAGTTTATCTTTTTAACTATGTAGGAAGTTTTATTGTATCCTATATAACAGTAAAAGGTGGGAGTTTTAATTCTGATTCATTAAATTATCTACAAGATATAGCAACTCATAAAGTTCATGCTAGTGCATATGCTCTTTTTATAAAAGGAATATTATGTAATGTGCTTGTATGTGGAGCAGTGCTTCTTAGTTACACTTCAAAAGATACTATTGGAAAACTAGTTGGGGCTTGGTTACCAATAATGTTATTTGTCCTTATTGGATATGATCACTCAATAGCAAATATGTTTTATTTAACAGCAGCTAAATTAGTTGATTCAAGTTTTGAAGTTTCTTTAATATTTCATAATCTATTTTATGTAACACTTGGAAATATTATTGGTGGAATGGCTATTGGACTACCTTTATATTTTTGCTATTACAAAAAACAAGATTAAAGTAAAAAGGGTCAGTACATATTTTCCATTTGTACTGACCCAAAAAATTGGACAAATTTAATTTAACTTATAACCAAGGTTTAACTTCTCTAAGAAGGAGGAGTTAATCCTTTTAACTTTCCATTTAAGTAAATTATTTCATCTTCTAATTGTTTAATCTTATCTTTTTCAAGCGATACTTTATCACTCTTCTTAGGTTTAGTTATAAACTTATGTTTCATTCCTTTTTTCTATATCTTTAACATTATACCCATTTTCTTTAAATTTTGAAAGCCAATATCAATAGCAATAGAATTAATAAATTCATAATTAATTAAAATTCTATTAATTGTTTGTAATTTAAAATCTTTAGAATAAACTCTATTTTTACTATTCTGATTTTGGGTGCAGTTCAATTTTATGACAGCTCTTTTTTTATTAGAATTGTTTAATGTTTTTATTTTTTCTATGATATAATATATAATTAAAGGAGATGTAGATGAAATATAATTTTAATGAGTTAAAAGAAATAGTAAAATCAAAGATGAGTTTAAAAAGATTTACACATACACTTGGTGTTGTTGAGATGTCAGAGAAGCTAGCAAAGATATATAATGCTGATATTGAAAAATGTAAAGTGGCTGCATTACTTCACGATATATGTAAAGAAATGGATATGGAATATATAAAAAATATTTGTAAAAATAATTTTATGAATGAGTTATCAGAAGAAGATTTAGAAAATAATGAAATATTACACGGCTTTGCAGGGTCATACTATGTTAAGACTGAATTAGGAATAAATGATAAAGAAATTTTAAATGCAATAAAATATCATACTATTGGAGCAAAAAATATGACATTGGTTGAAAAAATTGTATATATTGCAGATGCCATAGAATATGGAAGAAATTATCCAAGTGTTGTGGAAATAAGAGAAGAAACATTTAAAAATTTAGATAAGGGAATACTTATGGAAATAGAGCATAAGGAAAAATATTTAGAAAGTATAGGAAAAAAATCTCATCCTAATACTTATAAATTTAAAAAAGAAATTTTAAAAGAACTGAATAAATAATTATATTTGCAATAGAGGGAGGAATTATGAATTTAGAAAAAGATTTAGAAAGAGTAAAAGAGCTTTTAAAGGATGTCAAATACTTAACTTTTGAGCAAATTTCAAGTTTTCTTGATTGGACAGAACAAGATAAAAAAGATTATAAAGCTATACTTATGTCTTGGGTTGATTCAGGAGATTTAATTTTGAGTAAAAAAAATAGATTTTCATTACCAGAAAATTTAGGGTATGTAAAAGGAATTTTTAGAATTATAAAAAATAGATTTGCCTTTGTTGATAGAGAAGATTCAGTAGAAAAAGAAGGGATATTTATTCCAAAAGAAGAATTTAATAATGCTTTAGATGGAGATACAGTTTTAGTAGAATTAACAGAAAAGAAAAGAAATGATAAAGGAGCAGAAGGTAGAGTTGTAAAGATAATTGAAAGAAGAAAAAATACAGTTATAGGTATTTTAGAAAGAAGTAAAGATTTTGCCTTTGTTATGCCAACAGGCTCATTTGGAAGGGATATCTATATACCAAATTCTCAAATTAAAAACGCTGCTAATAAAGATTTAGTTGCTGTTGAGATAACATTTTGGGGTGATAACAGTAGGAAACCAGAAGGCAAGGTTATAAAAATTTTAGGGTCATCAACAAATAGTAAAAATATGATAGAAGCCTTAATTTTTAGAGAAAATTTAAGTGAAAATTTCTCATCAGAGGCAATGCAACAAACCAAGGCTATCATAGCAAATTCTAAAATAGATTATACAAATAGAAAAGATTTAACAAATTTATCTATAATAACAATAGATGGAGCAGATGCAAAAGACTTAGATGATGCAGTTTATGTTGAAAAATTAGAAAATGGGAATTATAAATTGATAGTTGCGATAGCAGATGTTTCATACTATGTAAAAAAAGATACAGTTCTTGACTTAGAAGCAAGAAATAGAGGAAATTCTGTTTATTTAGTTGATAGAGTTTTACCAATGTTTCCAAAGGAAATTTCAAATGGTATTTGTTCTTTAAATGAAAAAGAAGAAAAATTAACCTTTTCTTGTGAAATGGAAATAGATTTAAAAGGTAAAGTTGTAAATTATGAAGTATACAAATCAGTAATAAAATCTGTTCATAGAATGACTTATAAAGCTGTAAATGGTATTTTAGATGGAGATAAGGATTTAATAAATGAATATTCAGATATCTATGAAATGTTAAAACAAATGCTTGAATTATCTAAGATATTAAGAGCAAAAAAACATAAAAGAGGAAGTATTGATTTTGAGCTTCCTGAATTAAAAGTTGTTTTAGATAAAGATGAAAAAGTTGAAAAAGTATATTTGAAAGATAGAGGAGAGGGAGAAAAAATCATTGAGGATTTTATGATAGCAGCCAATGAAACTGTTGCAGAAAGGATATTTTGGTTAGAACTTGCCTCAATTTATAGAACTCATGAAAAACCTGATAGAGAAAAAATAGTTAAATTAAATGAAATATTGGCAAAATTTGGATATAAGATACCAAACTTTGATAATATTCATCCTAAACAATTTCAAGAAATTATTGAAAGGTCTAGGAATAAAGAAACAAGTATGTTAGTCCATAAAACTATATTAACATCTTTAAAACAAGCAAGATATACAGTTGAAGATATAGGACACTTTGGATTAGCTTCCTCACATTATACACATTTTACTTCTCCTATAAGAAGATATGCTGATTTAATGGTTCATAGAGTATTATTTTCAACAATAAATAATTCTATAAAACCATTTAAAGAAGCAGATTTAGATGAGATAGCACAACATATTTCTAAAACAGAAAGAGTAGCTATGAAAGCAGAAGATGAAAGTGTGAGAATAAAACTTGTTGAATATATGCAAAAGAGAGTTGGAGAAAAACTTACTGTTATGGTTACTGGCTTTGCACCAAGAAAAGTATTTTTTGAAACTGATGAGCATATAGAATGTAGTTGGGATGTTACAACTTCACCTAATTACTATGTATTTGATGAAGAAAATTATTGTATGGTGGATAGAGAAAGTGATACAGTCTTTAATTTAGGAGATAAAGTTGAGGCTGTTTTAGAAAGAGCAGATTTATTAACCTTAGAAATCTCTGTAATGCCACTAAAAGATATATTTTAAAGAGAGGAAATTATGATAATTGCAAATAATAAAAAAGCTTTTTTTGATTATTTTATAGAAGAAAAATATGAGGCTGGAATTGAGTTAAAAGGCAGTGAAGTAAAATCAATTAAAGCAGGGAAAGTGAGTATAAAAGAATCTTTTGTCAGAATTATAAATGATGAAATATTTATAATGGGAATGTCAGTTGTTCCTTGGGAATTTGGAAGTGTTTATAATCCAGAGGAAAGAAGAGTTAGAAAATTACTTTTACATAGAAAAGAAATAAAAAAAATTCATGAAAAAGTAAAAATAAAAGGTTATACAATAGTTCCCTTAGATGTTCACTTATCAAAAGGCTATGTGAAAATTCAAATTGCAATAGCAAAAGGTAAAAAAACTTATGATAAGAGAGAAAGTATAGCTAAAAAAGATCAAGAAAGAAATTTAAAAAGAGAGTTTAAAAATAATAATAGATAATTAAATTTTAAAAACTAAAAGAATTGTGGTATAATCTTTAACATAAATTTAATTTTAGGGAGAATTTTAATGAAAAGAAAATTCATTTTTTTACTAATTCTATCAGCTATAATAATAAATAATAATTCCTATTCAGATAATGCAACTGCTGATTCAGATGAAGTTGTTATAGATTTAAATGATAATACTATGACATCAGAAAGTGGGGTTGCAGTTACTAATGGGAATATGAAAGGTCTATTTTATAGATTACAAAGAGATCCAGTGACGGGTGAGATAACATTTACAAATAATGCTTTAATGAATATAAGTCAACCAACGGGAAATATAAAAATTGAAACTGAAAGTGGTAAAGTTTCTCAAAAAGATGAAAGAGGAGAATTTTATAATAGTTTTGCTTATATAAATGTTGCTAAAATGACAGGAGCAGAAGCACCTAATGATAAAATATATTTTGGAAGTCCATATATAAAATATGAAGATGAGAAAATATATGCAAAAGATGCTTGGGTGACAACTGATTTTAATATAGTTAATTTTCAAAAAGAACCACAAAAAGCTGGATACCATATATTTTCATCAGATGTATTAGTTGAACCAGATAAACAGATAACATTAAAAAACTCTGACCTTTTTATAGGAGCAAAAGATGTTATACCTTTTACTTTTCCTTGGTTTAGAGCAAATATTAGATCAGGTTCAAAGGTACCTTTATTCATAACTTTACAATCTGATGATAACTATGGAACTGCGACTTCTATGGGATTTCTTTATGGAAACAGAAAAGATAAATTCAGAGGAGGATTTGCTCCTAAGTTTGCAGATAAGATGGGTATATTGGTTGGAAGATGGGAAAATTGGTACAGATTTGATAATGCAGGAGAAACAAGATTAAATATAGATGATTGGTTAATTTATGCAAAAGAAAAATCTGAGCCTAAAAATGTAAATGAATTACAAGATTATGAGAAAAGACGTAAAAGATATAGAGTGGAGCTAACACATGATTACGATGGAGAAAATGGAAGTTTTCACTTTATATCACAAAATTCAACAAGAAGTATGGTTGGAAATTTAACTGATGTTATGGAAAAATTTGATAACAATAATGTTTATTCATCACTTGGACTAGATAGATTTAAGTTTGATAAAAATATAGGTTTCTATAATTTGGATGCTAATTTATTTAATTTAGGTGAGGCTAAAGATTTAAGTTTCACTGGAAAAATGAGTTTAGTCAGTGATAAAAAAGCCTATGGTCTTTTAGTTTATGATAAAATAGATGATATATCTTATGGTTCTACAATAGATCATGATTTATATACTAACCTTTCATTGACAAAAGATAATGATAAATATAAACTGACAGCTAGATATGATTATTTATATGATATGGACCCAGGTTCTACAAGAAATGATACTATGTCAAGAAATGAAAGAATTGGAGCAGATTTTTTATTAAAAGAAAATGGTTTAAGTATATCTTATGATAAAAGAAGAGGAGATGATTATAGAAATTTTAATTTCTGGGAAGAAGATATCAATACTTCTGCTAAAAAAAGAAATGTTTTAGGCATAGATTTTTCTTATACACCAACGACAGTTGCAAAATATGAATTTAATAATTTTGAAAATATAAAAGCCTCTTTGGGAAATTATAAGGTCGGAAATTATACATTTACACCTTCTGTTTCATATAATTTTTTAGATAGAAAATTAGATACTGCAAAAGATACTTATAGAGCTACTATATTAGGTACTAATAGACTTGCAGAATTTAACAGATTTGAAAATATTCTTTATAACAATAGTTTAGAAAGAAGAGCAGACTTAAATTTATCTAATAATAATGAAACTTATAGAGTAGGCTTTGGTAAAACTACTTCTGAAATTTGGTCAAGAGAAGGACTTTTTGATGGAACATATAGAAAATATGAAAATAAATCAAAATTCTATGAAATACAATTAGGAAGACAAAACATAACATTAAGTAATGTTGGAACTTTTGGAATAGATGGTACATTTAGACAAGATGAATTTGATGCTTCATCAGATAAAACTAGTCTCATAAATTTAAAATTGAATAATGATTTATTCTTATATAAAGCTGAAAATTTTGATGTAACCAATAAATTTAAAGCTGAAATTCAAAAATATAATTTTTCAGGAAATAAAAATAATGAAGAAAGAAGATTGATTACAAAAAGTGATTATATAAAATTTGATAACAGTCTAGTTTTTGATGGGAAATCAACAGTAAGCACTTATGACATAGGGTATAAAAGAGCTAAAAATCCATTTGGTGAAAAAAATAAAAGTGGAGAACAATTTATAACAGGCTTAGGAATAAAATTTGATGAAGATACCAATTTAAGTTTAAAATATACTGATGATAAAAGATTTACTACAAAAACTAATAGTGGAAAAAATGTAAATGATTTATCTATGAAACAATATTCAATAGATTTTGAGACTAAAAAATATGATTTAGGTTTTTCTAATACTGATATTGATTTTGTAGGAGATGATTTTTCTACAATAACAGATTTTAGAGAAGATATCAATGAACATAGAATAAGAGCTGGCTATAAATTTGATAATAGTAAAATATCTCTTTCTTATGCAGAAGGTAAAGATAAATTGAAAGTAGATGATGGAAGACATTTAGATAGAAAAAATAGAATGTATTCTATGGCATACAATATTTATGGAGATGTAGAACAAGATTTTGTAGGAACATATAAGACTTACAGATATGGACATAATCGCATGGTTGATGATATAAGAAATACAGATACTTACAGTTTTTCTTATGCTTATAGAGATAAAAGATTTGAACAAGAAGAGCTTATGAAATATGCAACTCTTGAATATGAAAAACCAAAAGATCAAATTACCAATGATGAAATAGAACAAATTAGAGCTATCTTAGATAGAAAAAGTAGTTTCTATAATCAATTTGAATTGACGAGAATACAAGATGAAACATTTAGAATAGGAAATTATAAAAAGACTTTAAGTGCTTATGTAACTCTTGAAAAAAATAATAAAAGGTATTCTCAAACGGGAAACTTAAAAGATTCATTATCTAAATTTACAGGAGGACTTACTGTTTCATATAATAGATTAGGTATAGGTTATACATTTACTGAAAAGTCTAGTTGGAAAAACTCAGGTGGAAGTTATAAATGGAGTAAAGATACAAAAGAGCATGAATTAAGTGTCTATGCAAAAATAGGAAAACCAAGTCAAGGTTGGAAAATAAAAACCTATGCAATGTTCTATGACAATAAAAATGATCCTACAAGTTCAAAAAACAGAAAGAGATCTCTTGATAGTATTGGTGTTGAAATAGGAAAAGAAATGGGATATTATGAATGGGCTATATCTTATGAAAATAGATATAAGACATCTAGTAGAGATTATGAATGGAGAGTTGGAGTACACTTTACATTGTTGACTTTCCCAAATAATTCATTATTTGGAATAGGAGCAAAAAATAGGGGTGGCACAGCTTCAACTAAACCAGATGGATATCTATTAGATAGACCTAGTCAATTGAAAAATAGTTATTAAAAATGAAAAAAATAGTTCATTGTTAGCTTAATTTTTAAAATTTCAAATAATTTTTCTTGAAAATAAGATTACATAAAATTTTTTTATCATATCAACTGCTTGCCAGCCATTAGTGTTTCGTGAGCTCCACAAAGGCTCACTCAACAATAATGGACGTCGCAGCAGTTTTATTCAAAGTTATTTTAATATTCTTTCAAGAAAAATTTTGATTTTTATATAAAATTTAAAATACAATTAAATTATTTTTCTGTATACTATATAGAAGAAAGGAAAAAAATTATAAGGGGGAAATATGTTAGTAAAATATAATGGTGAAAGTAAAGAATTTAACAATAATGTTAATATGTTTGAAATAGCAAAGGGATTTTCTAATTCACTTGCTAAGAAATCTGTTGGTGCAAAAGTTGATGGTAAAAATGTGGATATGTCTTATGTTTTAGATCATGATGCAGAAGTTGAATTCATTGATATTGATAGTCCAGAAGGAGAAGATATAGTAAGACACTCAACTGCTCACTTAATGGCACAAGCTGTGTTAAGATTGTATCCTGATACAAAAGTTACAATAGGTCCAGTTATAGAAAATGGATTCTATTATGATTTTGATCCAGTAGAACAATTTACAGAAGAAGATTTAGAAAAAATTGAAGCTGAAATGAAAAAAATTGTAAAAGAAAACATAAAATTAGAAAAGTATGTTTTACCAAGAGATGAGGCAATAAAATATTTTAGAGATGTGGATAAAAATAAATATAAGGTTGAGATTGTTGAAGCTATTCCACAAGGTGAACAAGTTTCATTTTATAAACAAGGAGATTTTACAGATTTATGTAGAGGAACACATGTCCCTTCAACTGGATATTTAAAGGCATTTAAGTTAAGAGCACTTGCAGGTGCATATTGGAGAGGAAACTCAAAAAATAAAATGCTTCAAAGAATATATGGTTATTCATTTTCTAATGAAGATAAATTAAAGAAGCATTTAAAACTTGTAGAAGAAGCTGAAAAAAGAGATCATAGAAAGTTAGGAAAAGAATTAGAATTATTCTTTTTAAGTGAATATGGACCAGGTTTCCCATTTTTCTTGCCAAAAGGAATGATAGTTAGAAATGTTTTGGTTGATTTATGGAGAAAAGAACATGAAAAAGCTGGATATTTACAACTTGAAACTCCTATAATGCTTAATAAAGAATTATGGGAAATTTCAGGGCATTGGTTTAATTATAGAGAAAATATGTATACATCAGAAATAGATGAAGTGGAATTTGCTATAAAACCAATGAACTGTCCAGGTGGTGTTTTAGCATTTAAACATCAATTACATTCATATAAAGATTTACCAGCAAGGCTTGCTGAACTTGGAAAAGTCCATAGACATGAATTTTCTGGTGCATTACATGGACTTATGAGAGTAAGATCATTTACACAAGATGATTCTCATATTTTTATGACTCCTGATCAAGTTCAAGATGAAATTATAGGTGTAGTAAATCTTATTGATAAATTTTATAGTAAATTATTTGGCTTTGAATATGAAATAGAACTTTCAACTAAACCTGAAAAAGCAATAGGTTCTCAAGAAATTTGGGATATGGCAGAGTCTGCACTTGCAGGAGCTTTGGATAAATTAGGAAGAAAATATAAAATAAATCCAGGAGATGGAGCTTTCTATGGTCCTAAACTAGATTTCAAAATAAAAGATGCTATTGGAAGAATGTGGCAATGTGGAACTATTCAACTTGATTTTAATCTACCAGAAAGATTTGATGTTACTTATATAGGCGAAGATGGGGAAAAACATAGACCAGTAATGCTTCATAGAGTTATTTATGGTTCAATAGAAAGATTTATTGGAATTTTAATAGAACACTATGCAGGAGCTTTTCCAATGTGGCTTGCACCAGTTCAAGTAAAAGTTATGACTATAAATGATGAATGTGTTCCTTATGCCAAAGAAATTATGGCTAAATTAGACGAATTAGGAATTAGAGCAGAGCTTGATGATAGAACAGAAACTATTGGTTATAAGATAAGAGAAGCTAATGGTAGATATAGAATACCTATGCAATTAATAATAGGTAAAAATGAAGTTGAAAACAAAGAAGTTAATATTAGAAGATTTGGTTCAAAAGATCAATTTTCAAAACCACTTGATGAATTTTATAACTATGTAGTTGACGAAGCTGCAATTAAATTTGACAAATAAAGGAGCTGCATTACTATGAAAAAAATATTATTAATATCAGTTTTATGTTTAGCTATTATTGCTTGTGGAAAAAAAGAGGAAACACAACAAGAGGCTACACAAGCGACTGAAACTACACAAGGGCAAAGTACTGAAGTACCTAATCCTTTTATTGAAGCTAAAAATTTAGAGGAGGCTTCTAAAATAGCAGGATTTACTTTATCTGTTCCAGCAAATTATGAAGATTATAAAAAGCAAACAATTCAAGCTATTGAAAATGATATGATAGAAGTAATTTATTTTAATGATACAGATAATGAAGGATTGCGTATAAGAAAGGCAATAGGTACAGATGATATAAGTGGAGATTATAACGAATATAAAGATGTTGAAACTGTAAAAGTTGGAGATGTAGAAGTTACTGAAAAAGGTAGTGATGGTGATATTGCTGTTGTTATTTGGAATGATGGAACATATTCTTATGCAATAGACGCTGGTGAGGCTAAGTTAAATTCTGAAGATATTGCTAATTTAATTGCAAATATTAAATAATAGTTAAAATTTAAAAGGGATAATTAAAAATAAAAAATTTTTAATATCCCTTTTTTATTTAAAAAACAGCTCTCTTTAAAAATATTTGATTTACTAATATTATAGGTATATAATATTAATGTAAAAATATGGTAAGGGAGGTTAGATTTATGAAACAAAAAAGCAATTTTACTTTTCTTCTTTCTTATGCAAAAAATGAAAAATATAAATTATATCTTTCAGCTTTTTTAAGTGTATGTAGTTCAATACTTATGGTTGTACCTTATATACTTATATATAATATTATTTTGGAGCTATTAAAAACAGATTTAGACTATAATAGAATTAAGAAACTAGCTATCTATACTGCAATTTTAATAGTTGTGAGATTAATATTATTTATATTATCTGGGGTATTTTCACATGTGGCAGCATTTAATATACTTTATAATATTAGAATGCAGGCAGTGAAACATTTAGGAAATATTAATTTAGGTTATTTTAGAGAAAAAAATATTGGTGAGATAAAAAAGGCTATAAATGAAGATGTTGAAAAACTAGAAAATTTCCTAGCACATCAAATTCCAGATTTAGCAGCAGCAATAACAACTCCAATAGTTATATTAGTATTTTTATTTTTCTTAGAGTGGAGAATAGCAATATTTTTAATTATTCCTATAATACTTGCTATTTTAACTCAATTTGCTATGTTTAAAGGTTATGGTAAACGTTTAGATAAGTATAATTCTTTACTTCAAAGATTGACTTCAACAATAACACAATATATAAAGGGAATGAATGTGTTTAAAGCATTTAATTTAACAGCACATTCTTTTAAAAAATATATTGATATAAATAATGAATATACAAAAAATTGGCATGAAATGACAGATGATTTTAAAAATCCTTATGGAGTATTTTTAGCAGTTGTGGACTCTGCATTAATTTTTGTTATTCCAAGTGGAGGATATTTATATTTAACAGATAAAATTAATATTTCAACATTTTTAATATTTTTACTTTTAAGCTATACATTCTTAAGTTCATTTAAGATATTAATGCAATTTGCTGGAACTTTTTCTTTTGTTTTAGCAGGAGCAAATAATGTTAGAAGTATAATTGAATTTCCAATTCAAAATGATGGAAAAAATTTAAAAGATATTAATTTTAAAGAAGATATTTCATTTAATGATGTAACTTTTTCTTATGATAAAAATGATGTTTTAAAAAATATTAATCTAGTTTTAAAACCTAATACAATAACTGCACTTGTTGGACCATCAGGTTCTGGAAAGACAACCATTGCTTATCTATTAGGTAGATTTTGGGATATTCAAAAGGGAAGTATTAAAATTGGAGATATTGATATAAAGGATATAGATGTAAATTATTTATTATCTAATATTTCTTATGTATTCCAAGATATTTTTATGCTGACAGATACAATTTTTGAAAATATCAAAATGGGGCTTGATAAGACAAAAGAAGAAGTATATCAAGCTGCAAAAGATGCTGAAATTCATGAATTTATTATGAGTCTGCCAAATGGTTATGATACCATTATTGGTGATGGATATATAAAATTAAGTGGTGGAGAAAAACAAAGAATTTCAATAGCAAGGTGTCTGCTTAAAAATAGCCCAATAGTTGTTTTAGATGAAATAACAGCTTATTCTGATATAGAAAATGAAGCTAAAATTCAAAGTGCTATTAGAAATTTATTAAAAGATAAAACTGCTATTATAATAGCCCACAGATTGTATACTATAAAAGATGTTGATAATATTGTTGTGTTAAATGAAGGAGAAATTGTAGAAAGTGGAAAACACCAAGATTTAATCACAAAAGAAAATGGCTTATATAAACATCTTTGGGAGGTGAAATAAATAATGTTAAATAATTTAAAAATGTTATTAGATAAAGATTACACTCCTGTAAAAAAAGCTACTTATTATCAGTTATTAGATATTTTATTTAATATGATAATTTACACTATTTTATTTTTAACAATATATTCACTGATAGAAAAATCTTTTACTATGAATAAAATTTATTGGTATTCTGGACTTTTACTTATAGCCCTTATTTTTAAGAGCCATTTTGGTGGTTGGGGTATGGTTAAAATGCAAAAAACTGGAAGTACAGCCTCAAAGGATTTAAGAATAGCAATGGGTGACCATGTTAAAAAATTAAATTTAGGTTATTTTAATAGCCATAATTTAGGATATTTAATCAATATATTAACTATGGATATAACAGATTTTGAACAAGCTATAACTCATAATATTCCTGATTTATTAAAAGTTTTAGTTTTGAGTGTTTATTTGTTACTTATAACTTTCTTTATAAATTTTAAACTTGCTATAATTCAAATTATTGTTGTTTTATTAACTATACCTATACTTAAAGTTGGTGGAGAAAAATTAGAAAAAATTGGAGTGGAAAAGAAAACTGTTTCTGCTAAATTAATTTCAACTATTATAGAATATATAAGTGGAATTGAAGTTTTTAAAAGTTTTGGAGTTATAGGAGATAAATTTGAAAGATTAGAAAAAGGCTTTAGAGATTTAAAAAAATATTCTATAAAATTGGAACTTGCTGCTGTTCCTTATGTTTTGCTATTTCAAATAATTATAGACTTGTTATTCCCTATTCTTCTATTATTAGCAGTTAGATTTTTTATGAATGGAGAATTGGAAGCTAAAATGCTAGTAGGCTTTATAGTTTTAAGTTTAACACTTACTAATGTTATAAGAAATTTTTCAGCTAGTTATTCAATAACAAGATATTTATTTCTTTCAGTTGCTAAAATTTCTGATACTTTAAATTATCCAATTATTTCTTATAAAGATGAAGATTTTACTTTTTCAAGCTATGATATAAGTTTTGAAGATGTTGACTTCTCTTACACAAAAGATAGAAAAGTTTTAAAAGATATAAATTTTATAGCAAAGAATAATGAAATAACTGCCTTAGTTGGAAAATCTGGTTCAGGAAAATCAACTGTTATGAGTTTGATAGCAAGATTTTGGGATACAACAAAGGGAAGTATAAAAATTGGAGGAAAGGATATAAAAGAAGTTAATCCTGATTCACTTTTAAAAAATATTAGTATGGTATTTCAAGATGTTTATTTAATTAATGATACTATCTATGAAAATATTAGAATAGGTAACTTAAATGCTAGTAAAGAAGAAATTATGAATGCTGCAAAAATAGCAAACTGTCATGATTTTATTTCTAAATTACCAAAGGGCTATGATACTTATATAGGTGAAGAGGGAAGTACATTGTCAGGTGGAGAAAAACAAAGAATTTCAATAGCAAGAGCATTATTAAAAAATTCTCCAATAATATTATTAGATGAAGCTACTGCCTCCCTTGATGCCGATAGTGAACATGAAATAAAAATGGCTATAAATGAATTGATAAAAGATAAGACTGTTATAATTATTGCTCATAGATTAAACACTATAAAAGATGCAAATAAAATAATAGTTATGGATGATGGAAAAATTATTGAAAGTGGTAACCATGAAAAATTGATGAATGATAAAGGAACTTATTATTCTATGTTTACTGCTATGGAAAAGGCAAAGGAATTTAGTATATAAGTAGAGAAATGGGGGCTATTATAAAGATAATTCAAAATTTTTAATAGCCCCTATCTTATTATTTTAGTGAGTGTATTACAAAATTAGGATCAGATAAAAATGGTCTTCCATAGGCAACAAAATCACAATCTCCATCTTCAATTAACTTGTTACCTCTACTTAAAGTTTTTATATCATTTACAACAATAACAGGAATATTGACATTTTTTTTAACTTGAATACCTGTATAGACAAAATCGTTATATTCAAATTCATTAGGTAATTTTAATTTTCTATCCTCTGGTATTCCACTGGATACATGCAATATATCAATACCTAATTTTTCAAGAGCTTTTGCAGTTTCAATATCAGTATTTATATTTTCAGTCCAACCCATTCTATAAGAAATAATAAAATCATCTTTTGAAAAACTTTTTATAGCCTCTACAATTTCTTTTACTAAATTTAACCTTTCAATTAGATTTCCACCATAATTATCTTCTCTTTTATTAGAAATTTCTGAGGATAGCATATTAAAAAAATATGTATGAGCACCATGTAATTCGATGCCATCAAGTCCAGCTTCTTGACAAAATTTAGCACTTTTTATAAAACAATCTCTAAGATAAATTAAATCTTCTTTTGACAATTTATTGATATCATTTGAATTTTTTTCAAGAAATTTAAAATTTAAAGTATTTAACTGTGCTATAAATTTAGTACCATATTTATGGTAAGTATCAGAAATTTTTCTTAAATATTCAATATGTTCATTAGAATATATTCCTGCCCAGTTTGAAACATCTCCAACTATTTCTTTTTTATTTGCAACTAAAAGTGCTTGACTAATTATCAAACCTATCCCTTTATCTGCATAGTTTAGGTATGTATTAAGTAATTTTTCTTCCATATTTCCATTTTTATTTTTATAACCAAAATGTACCATAGGAGCCATTACAATTCTATTAGAAAAGTTAACTCCCTTTACTTTAATTTGACTAAATATATTTGACACAATATCACTCCTCATTTTTTACTTGATTATCTAAATATTTTTTATTATACTATTTTATATTTATTAAAGTAAGTATGCACTTTTTTGAGAGATACTATCTAAAAGGAGAGAATTGAAATGGAAAGTATATGTAGAAGTAAACAAGCGCCATTTTTAAAGACATTTTCTATGATAAATGGAAAATGGAAATTGAGAATACTATATGAATTAGCCTGTGAAAAGATTTTGCGTTATAGTGAACTAAAAAGAAATTTGACACCTATAACACATAAAATGCTAAGTACTCAATTAAAAGAATTGGAAGAAGATGGCATTATAATTAGAAAAGAGTATCCACAAGTTCCACCAAAAGTAGAATATTCTCTTTCAGAAAAAGGAATATCTTTTATACCAATTATAAATGCTATGTGTGATTGGGGAAAAATAAATTAAAAGGGCTGTTGCAAACTTATAAATGAAGTAAAAAATAGTTTATTACTAGCTAAATTTCTTAACGATGAAAAATTAACGTTCGCTGCAAATTCGCTA
>ERZ772955.813-NODE-813-length-22537-cov-14.062939_pt1 | contig 22537 bp, 16 predicted proteins | sample MGYA00511133_ERZ772955 | MGnify/ENA primary metagenome ERZ772955 (study PRJEB29015, sample SAMEA2737914) | human oral metagenome | biome: human oral; feature: human-associated habitat; material: dental | place: China | collected 2149 ... | reverse complement strand
ATGTTATAGTCCCCTAATAATTTCGATAGTAGTATAATTGATTACAGCTTCCATACCTTTTGGCGGATGTTATAGTCCCCTAATAATTTCGATAGTAGTATAATTGATTACAGCTTCCATACCTTTTGGCGGATGTTATAGTCCCCTAATAATTTCGATAGTAGTATAATAAAACCTGTTTCCGCTGTTAATTCTATTCAGTTATAGTCCCCTAATAATTTCGATAGTAGTATAATTCGCTGAGCTTCTCCATGCCGGACGTGATCGTTATAGTCCCCTAATAATTTCGATAGTAGTATAATAGCGAGTAAAGAGATCCAAGCACTCCGCAAGTTATAGTCCCCTAATAATTTCGATAGTAGTATAATCGAACCGAAAAAGACAGTACGACATCCGTTGTTATAGTCCCCTAATAATTTCGATAGTAGTATAATCATATTTACGAGCGGAAATCATATTACCAGGTTATAGTCCCCTAATAATTTCGATAGTAGTATAATTTAAATACATCAAAATCATCCGGTGTCCCAGTTATAGTCCCCTAATAATTTCGATAGTAGTATAATATAGAAACATAAACAAGTAAAACCACGAAAGTTATAGTCCCCTAATAATTTCGATAGTAGTATAATTTACTATCTATATAGATTAATAATATATAGGTTATAGTCCCCTAATAATTTCGATAGTAGTATAATTTAATACTATCTTTTAAGTCGTTATCAAAAGTTATAGTCCCCTAATAATTTCGATAGTAGTATAATTAACTTGACTCCTAATGCTGGCCGTAATGCGTTATAGTCCCCTAATAATTTCGATAGTAGTATAATAGCTAGTTTGGATTCTTTATCATTACCTTTGTTATAGTCCCCTAATAATTTCGATAGTAGTATAATCAAACTGGTTCTGGTAAGTCCGTGTTCATTGTTATAGTCCCCTAATAATTTCGATAGTAGTATAATCTTTACATTACCGTTCACCCCCTCAGCTAGTTATAGTCCCCTAATAATTTCGATAGTAGTATAATAGAGTTGACAACGATAAGACAAACTTATTCGTTATAGTCCCCTAATAATTTCGATAGTAGTATAATCATGGAGGGCGAAGTAAGAGCTTCCCTTATGTTATAGTCCCCTAATAATTTCGATAGTAGTATAATCAGCTAGGACTGGTATTGTGGTGCTTCTGGTTATAGTCCCCTAATAATTTCGATAGTAGTATAATTACAGACTTAGCCAAGGACATCAGTATTTAGTTATAGTCCCCTAATAATTTCGATAGTAGTATAATGTTCAACCTGTTGACTTCCATTAGTAGGTAGTTATAGTCCCCTAATAATTTCGATAGTAGTATAATCCAATGCGGGTAATCAATTTGTTTATCCTTGTTATAGTCCCCTAATAATTTCGATAGTAGTATAATAACAAGACAATCTTTAAGGCTTTCCTATGGGTTATAGTCCCCTAATAATTTCGATAGTAGTATAATACCCCTAGGGTCGTGTGGCTATCGTAGGGAGTTATAGTCCCCTAATAATTTCGATAGTAGTATAATAAAGAAGAACACTAGCGACATAGCCCAAAGGTTATAGTCCCCTAATAATTTCGATAGTAGTATAATAGCCTATTATGACATCTGCGGAGATATAACGTTATAGTCCCCTAATAATTTCGATAGTAGTATAATATTATGTCTTTATATGCCGACATCGCAAGAGTTATAGTCCCCTAATAATTTCGATAGTAGTATAATATGAATAATAATGAAGCATACGATTATGAGGTTATAGTCCCCTAATAATTTCGATAGTAGTATAATATTATAGCTTTACTTACAAAAAATCTTCCCTGTTGATGGAAGATTTTTTGTTAGTTAAGCATTTTGGATTCAGGTCCTATTTTTTAATAATAATCACTTTTTTGTCATTTTCTATAGTATTTATACTTATTAAACAATACGGGATCAAAATAATAACATCTGTTCATTACTAATTCGTTTTTCCTGTTCAGATTTCTCACCACAAATCACTTCCATATTAGTAAACTGATTTTCGGTCAGCATTAACATGCGGATTGAACCTTCATGAGGAGCATGCTTTTTTACTCGTTCAAGATGCGTATTTGCGTTGTCGCGATCTGGACAAAGTCGACTATAAATACTATATTGCAACATTGTAAAACCGTCATGTAATAAATAGTTTCGAAAACGTGTGGCATTTCCTCGATTAAGTTTAGTATCGGTTGGTAGGTCAAATAAAACTAAAGCACGCATAAAATTATAACTACTCATATTTTCTTTCTCCCACCCAAAAAATTATTAATCAACAAAATTCCGGGAGTTCAAATAGACTAATATCTTCATTCTGAAATGCAGCAATAAAACTTTCAACCATAATATCAATACTATGCTTTACGGAGTAAGATAAATTACGAATTCTAACATTTTCATTGATAACTTGCGTGAGTAAGACCCGGTCCTCTTTTGATAGATTCTCGTCGGGTTCTTCACCAATATGGCGCAAACGGACAGTTTTCAAAACATAAAAATCGACAAATGGACGGTAACATTCAATAATATCATCGACTAAATTAAAATTGTTTAGTTCATTGTGATGAAATATACCTAGAGAAGTAATTAAACCATGCGACACTACGCTTCGAGCAATACAGCTTCGCACTATACTATATCCGTAATCAAGGGCGGAGTTATACCAGGTTGGCTGGCGCCGAGTTGAGTCACTGAGTAGTTGATTAAAATAAATTCTCGCGGCGAGAGCCTCGCAATTTGAGGTATCGCCAGATTTAACAAACCCAGATAATCTGATTAGCTCCGAGTATTCTAGATTGAACTTCTTTAAAACTTCTGCCTGATTAAGAATCTTCTGAATAATATTCTTCTGCCAAAGTTGTTTCCTGATTGGCTGTCGCATTTTTAATTGGTCACTAGAAATTTTGGCCTGACGCGAGTGCTTTGCGTAAGGCAGAATTACAGTACTGGGCAGATGTGATTGATCACAGATAATAACCGCAACATCCTGGTTCGCGAGACTATCGATGAGGTTTGTGGTAATTTTTGTGCCATGATTGTCAACAATTAGGGTATCGATATCCTCAATCGGTATAGTTAGTTCCGATTCATCATAATAAAAACACAGGTTATTCCGGCTTAACCAAAGTTTTGTTTGTTGTTCTAGATAAACCGTACGCCAAGCCATAATATTTTAATATAATCTTTCCCAAGGATAATTGTCGCCGAGAACCGAGATATCGAGACGATGGAGTTCGGAGAGTGCGCGTCCTGTTGCTATCTCAGCATCTTTACTTCCCGGTAATATATTTGAAATATATGCAATCTGGGACGTTGAGATTGCATATTTAATATAATACCCTTGCAAAATCTCATCACCTTTTTTCATAATTAGATAATCATTAGGATAAACAGAGCAAAGCTTAGTGAAAGTATTGTCGACAAAATCATAACCGCAGGTGGTTGGAATGATGCGGTTTGAACCTTTGCGAACTTGATATGTGTAAATCGGTACATAGAATAGCTTCTTCTCTCCTTTAACCTCTTTTTGATAAACATCCAGCCTCACCATTGAACCGTTATTAACAAACTGAGTCCCATGATTGAGTGAGATGCCAGATTTCACATGTTTATCGTCGTTGATCTTAATCGTGGTAACCGGCGAGAGCGGGCAACCATTCTTGTCGATTTTTACATTATTCTTATAAACTGGCTCTTTGAAAGCTTTTTTAGGATCGTTGCCGTTTACCTCAAGAAGACTCTTTAACTGCTGATACAACACAGCATCACTCTGCCTCAAGATTGATTTTTCGAGATCAGCAAGATTAACGTCTTGGATTTTCTTACGGATGAATGAACTGCGGTTTGGGTTGGCCGAAATAATGCCAGTTTTTTCGTCAATTAAAATACCTTTTGGTGAGCGAATCGTATCATCATGCAAACTACCAGTACCCTTACGCTTTGGCATACGAGAGACAAAAATTGGATGGATAGAATTTCTAAATTCCTCATCTTGGTCTTTATAAATCTCCCTGAATTGATCACGCCATTCGGCGAGAGTATTGATTGAGGTATTTTGAAGATGAGCTTTTGCACCATCAGATAATTGTTTCTTCTCGGCTTTCTTCTTATCTTCTTTATCCTCAGATATAAAACAAGCGAGTGGAGTAGCACGAAAACGAACTTCGTGATCAAAATTTGACCATGGTAAGACAGACTCGCGAACCTCTTCGTATTTTGCAAGGTCGACAATCTCACCAGTGACTGGATCGGTTGCAGCAAGCATACCATTTTGATAGTCTGCTAAATTTATACCCTTGGTGGCATATTTTGCGCCCAACTCAATCATCTTGTTCATCAGGGCACACTGTCTAACCACCTCATCGGTGACAAGTGCCGTAATTGTCGCATCGACGGCGTGATGAAGATTATCTGAACGATCTTTCTTACCAATATGCCAGACATGGCGAAGATAAGAAGTGATATTGCCGGTCGGAGTATAGACAACCTTTTTGCCTGCAGTATGTTCAGCGAATTTAAGATTCTGCTTAAAATAATTTGAGAGGAATCTTGTGATATACCGAGTGTCATTTAAAGCACGTGCATTCCAATCTTCTTTTGGTGGGGTTTTAGCTAGAAGCCTCGCTCGTTTCTTTGCAAAGATTTTAGGATTAGATTCAATGCGCGCAACAAAACTTTGCCAGCGTTTTTCATCGTTACCCCAAGCCTCAAATGGAGTTTGATTACGTTTTTCTTGATTTTCCTGATTTAAAACAAGAACCTTGTTAACCATACTGTCATTACCGCAACGTGATTTTGGAATAATATGATCTGTTTCGCAGTAATACTCATCGGAGAAAAGTCGATTAAGATTAATTGGTTTTCCAGAATAGAGACATTTACCATCCTGCTGTTCATAGAGCTTGAATTTTGTAATTTGCAGAGCGGTTGGAGATAACACATGGAACTCATCCTTGAGACGTGCAATAATTTTTTCATTATTTTCACGATTTTCATCTTGAGCCTTGATGATTTCATTACGTTTATCGAAGCTCTTGGCGAGTTCAGAGGCGCACTCGACATGAAGCCTAGTCGGAGCACCATATTTTTGAATAATAGCATTTACAACTTTAATACTCTGTGAAATTGCGCGCTTCGCAACTGGATTAGTGATTTGGTTGCTTTCTTCTTTTGAGAGGGCTGGCAAGCGAGTTGAGTCACCCGCAAGCTTGGCTGTAAAAACATATCCAGCATCAACTACAGCCTTATCATAAGTTTCCCCCTGCAATATAAACGGAATAATTTTGCGAAGAGCCTCAAGTGAGAGGTGGCCGAAGCCCGCGAATGACTGTTTGATATTAGAAATACTATCAATGACTGATGATTTAAGACCGAGTTTTTTAAGTTCTTCTTTGACTGAATCATCTTCCTTGTTAGCAGTAAGAACAAAGCCGATATTGTCGAATAATTCAATATTCGATTCAATATCTCTCCATTCTGCGGGTTGATCTTTGAGAGCCTTTTTAATGGCATGATAGAATTTCATTTCACCAAATTTTTGTTCGAGAGATTTTTTCTTTGCTTCAGCCTCATCTTTTAGAAGATCTTTTCGCTTCAGTCCACGAATGTAGTCGAAGTTAATTTCATCAGTCGTATCCTGTGCCAATATTTTCTGAATATGGGAATATTTTAAGATAGAAAGTTCTTTGGCCTTTTCTATACAGGCTGCAATTTCGTCAATGGTTAGTTTATTGCCCATATTGTAAGTAAGGTGAACTAGATCAGAGGCAAGACGGAAAAGCTCAAAAGAATATGAGGCTCTTTGGGCGCGTGGTTTATCCTTTTCAAACTGGCATTTACCGCGCATTTCTTCAATTTGCTTTGGAGTCAAGAATCGACGCTGAAAAAAGACACCGAAATTTGGGCGATATAGTAAATCTTTAATATTATCTTCATTGATGGCTGGGTAGAATTCAGATTGTTTAGAAAGAATTTTAGTAATTTCATTTTCAAAATCTGTCCTGGCAAAGGAGTTATTGTAATCATCTGGCTTGTTGCGTTTATGAGACTTGAATTTCTCAGCGTGATTGAGGGCTTCGGCAACGGTTTTATATTCTTTTAGAAATTCCTGATTGACAGTAATTGCACTGAGGGTCTTTTTGTTTTCACTAGCATCACTGCCGGATTCGGCACGACTATTTGATTTGTAACCACGACGCTTAGAAATATGATAGAGGGCAATAAATAGTTCTTCAGGAGTAAGTTTTTCAAAAAGAGCCTTTTCACGAACGGTGTATGGGCTGAGTTGGTTTTTATGCGGTATAAGAAGAGATTCGATTTGCTGACTGTTTAGGATTTTTTGCTGAATAAAGAATTGTTTGAGGAAGTTGAGACGGATGCGGCGTCTATGAAGACGTTTTCGCATGCCACGTTTTTCACGACGCGGAGTGGCGAGCGATTTGCCGGTATTGGGATCTTCTGCAATATCAAAGTAGCGAACTCCGAGATCCTCGATACGTTTCTTATCTAAGTTAATCACGGACCAGCCGCAAGAGGTGGTGCCGATATCCAATCCTAAAGAGTATTTCATAGCTATGTTATACCATAATTTTTTATTTTGTCATGCAAAAGCGGAATGAGACTAAGGTGGGACTATTTAGATATAAGAATGACGATATAATACCGTAAAAATAGATAAGGTATCCCACGAGGGGATACCTTAGTGCTTTGCACAGATTATTAGAAATCTATATTATTATAGAGACCTAATAAACTTCGATAGTAGCATAATCCTTACTTAAGGGACTATGAGTATTATATATACTAGTTGAGTGGATATGTCAATGGGGGAAATTTTTATTATAAAATATTTAAGATGTTAATTAAATGATTTACATAAGAGGTAATTTACGCTAAAAATGGAGACGTTGAGATTAGGTCCCGACTCCAGTCTAAATATACCATTGTGTATAAAAAATAAAACCTCCTAGTCCCGAAACATATCGGGGGGAGATTTTATTTTTATATCTTACCACTAGAAAATATGAGTGTCAAATGGAATTATGCGGTGCAACTGCTGATCTTAGAATCCCTGGGAGAGGTTGAAGTTCAGAAAAATTCATGAGCGGAATTAATGCGCGGGATGGTTATGGCGTATTCACGAACTATGCAATATTATTCCCAAACCTGGCCACATGTTGGTATCCGTAACAATTACAGTGCCGGTCACAAATGTAAGGAATCCGAGCATAGTACCGGCAAGATTCGGGATGATGAGAATGTAGTCCTTTTTTGGCTCCTTAGTCCAGCCGTAAATAACCCAGATAAGACATAAGATTGAGGCGGTGAGTGGCTGCCATGGTTGAGCTTTATTGCCGGCGAGATTAGCGAGAATTTGTGGGATGTAGGCGACAAAAACGAAGACGCCGATTAAGTACACCAGCCGATCCGACGATGGTGTTGATTTTTTGTTTGTTCATAATTTATTTTTCGTTTAAGATTTACGGTTGGTATTTTAGCGTAAATTTCTTTAATTAAATAATAAAGTTTTGTAAATTAATCTAGATTATTGAGGAACTGGATTATTTCTTCTCTTTCTTTCTCTAGCATTGTATCAGTAATATCTATTGCTGGCTGAAACAGATTCATATTTCCCTCAAAGTGATTAAATTCATTCAGTAGCGTCTTTTTAGTAGTAAGCTCAACTCTCTTTTTTATCGTATCTGCATTTTTCTCCGGAAAAGCCTTATCAATTATCCCACCCAACTGTAATGACGAAGAGGGGCTTATACTAATACCACACTTGTCTATTAACCCTTTCTCGACAGTTAGTCTTAAATATAAGTATGTTAAGGTATGAATCAATGTACGATTGAGAGTTGGATATTTCTCTTTATCGACTATTTCAGCTTTACTATCTATTTGTATTTTTAGAATATCATTCACAGAGATTATTGTTGATTCAAATTTTTTATTTTTAAACAGTTTGTTATATATATCAGAAATATCAACTTTATCTGTTTTATATCCATGCATTAAATTAGTTAGACTCTGTTTACAACTAATATCATCAATAAAAGATGCATATCCTCGCATAAAAGGAATTAGCGCTAACTGAAATAAATATTTATCTTTAACAGAATCAATACCATTATGCTTCCCGCAAAAAGGTTTTCCTCTTAAGAAGTCTAATAACTCAGTAATATCAATAGTCATCCTACTCTCTTGTTTATTCAGGCGAATAAAGCCATTAACGCCACCTTCAGTATTATTGAATAAATATAGGTTATAACAATTTTTATATTGCCCATCTAAAAGTCTAAGTAAGTCTGTATTATGAGTTAGTATAATTCTTTTTTTGCTCCCTAGCATCTTTACAATTGCGTATGCGATTTTATTTTTATAGATTGAATCAAAGCTTGAAATTGGGTCATCTAAGATCACGATTGGTTGTGGTGAATTTTTTGCTTTAAGAAATTCAAAGGTTAATGATAAAAAATTTTGTTCACCAGTACTTAATGGAAGGGTATTGCGATCGCGTCCTATGAACTCACCATTATCAAGCGTGATTTTAATATTTTTGTCATCTCCTCTCTCGATATGAAGTTCCTTATTCATACTGTAATTTATGATACTTTGAATAAACAACACATCCTCTTCTGAAATTTCTATTTTTTCATTTATTAGTCTCTTATACTCATCATATCTGTCTTTAATTTGTGAATTCTTATATATTTCTACAAAATCAGCAATAATATCACTACAGATAATTTCCTTATATGCTTTTATTGCAACATTTAGGCTTTTTACCGATTCAATATTATTGGTTTCAATAGCATTAAATATGCTTTCCTTAATAAGAAATGGATCATCAACTTGAAGTCTACGATTTATTTCTTCAACTAGTCCTCTCGTCTGATCATCTAATTTACTCAAAATGTCATCTCTGCTCTTTGTCTTTTTCTCTATAAGAGCTTCCGAGTCTATATTGTCGGTATCACATACAATACACTGGCTTCTATTCTTGAATTTATTGAGAATGCTTAAGGCATCCTCATTTTCTTCAACTTTCCTAACGCGAGGATTGCAAATGATTTTGTCTAACTTCAGCGTCTCTATTTTCTCTATGACAGGATCTTTACTACCAAAGTCATTGATAATGAAATGAAATTTATTTTCTTCATAGTCTTGGGTATGTTTTGTTTTGTGTTCTTCAAGTAATTTTATATAGTTATCTACACCAAATTTACTTCCCTTTGACTGCCTATTTACCAAATCCTTAACTAGCGAACTAAAACCTTCCAGATGAGCATTAATCCAGCTGATTATTTTGTCAGTCTTTGCCGCAATTTTATATTTATCTTTTAATATATCTATACTTTTTCCGCATATTTGACTATATTCATTTTGAATTTGATCATGTAATTCAGTCTCTTGTCGGATTTTATCCCCAAGCAAAAAGTCCTCCACCTTACCCTGGATAATATTCCGATTGTTTTGGTCTTGTATTACAAAAAACTGCGAACCATCGCTGTAATCTTTATCATTAAATCGATATTTAATAGAAGTATCTTTTTCTCCCAGAATAGCTCGGATTAGACTCGTTTTACCCGTACCGTTTGGTCCATATACTACTGCTATATTCTGAGCCGAGAACTCTATTATATTATTCTCTACAAAGTTTTTATATTCTGGAGCAAAGATATTCTTATTTTCTATTTTATTGAATTCTATTGTCTGTTTATCTAATGTAGTCATCTTTTTTATTTTCCCATTAATTTTAGATATCTTTTTAATATTCCAATATTAGTGAATATGTAAAGGATAATAAATACTGTGCAAGTAAGTGTTATCTTAAGAATCCCTTGAATTTTAAGTAAATTTACCAATACTACACAAATTGATGCAGCTATTGCGCATTTTATTATTAGCACAGAAATTAATAGAAAAACCTTTTTATAATCTATGTTTTTCCTGGTGGTGATAATCTGATAAAACATCACCGAAGCCTCTGCGGCAATTGTCCCGATGCAGGCACCAATTGCTCCTAAACTCTTGATAAAAACAAGGTTCAGAATCAGATTCACAACCGCCCCCACAATCGTCGAGGAGACATAGATCTTATCTTTTTCATTAGGAATTAGATAGTTTGTCCGAATAACATTTGCAACTGTAGCAAAAATAATAGTAGACGATAATAACATAAGAATGTCGCCACTTTTTTCAAACCCTGACCCAAAATATATAGAGGTAAAATCTTTCGCTATTACAAGTAATATAAAAGCCATGGGTATCATAATTAAAAAACATACCTGAAACATTCTATATAGAACATCATTTTTTTCTTCAACCATAGTCGGCTGATCTTTTTTTGCCTGCTTAGACATAAAAGGAAGCATAACCGTTCCTATTGCTGTGAGGATTCCAATTGGAATATTTATTATCTTCTCAGCGTTCTCATAATAGCCAAGTTCAGTAGTAGAAACAATTCCACCAATCATTGTTTTATCCATGACTCGATAAATACTGTAAGCAATCACTGGGATGAATAGTAATAGGCATTTTGTAAAGTGGAGTTTGATTGATTTAGGGATATCTAAAGGATAAAAATTAATATATTTATGTAATATAGCAACTAGATATAACTGACTCAGCAATGTACTTCCAGCCATAATTATAGTGTAAATAAGAATTGAATCCGGGCTTTTAACCAGCATAAAAATTAAAAGCGTTGACAATACTTTAATGATTGCATTTCTGGTAACAGTAATATCAAATTTTTCGATACCAAAGAAAAACCAATTGATGTCGACTACTGCAGAGATAAGAAATAAATTATGTATTAATAATATAGTATGATGCGTACTTAAGAGTACTACTGATACTAGGTTATACACGATTAATGAAATTAGTCCGAGAAATAATTGCAGTCCATATATAGAAGAGAACGCTTCCCCCAGTGCATCTTTCTCGTGTTTTGCTTTCGATATTTTTCTTACACCATAATTATTTATCCCTAGAAGGGTAAATAGCATAAAGTAGTAGACGATTGAATACGTATAGGAATATTCACCAATCTGTGTCGCGCCAAGAGTGCGGGAAAGATATGGGGTTAATATGAACGGAATAATATATAATAGAACCTGGTAGATGATATTATAAACAAGGTTTTTACTTAGATTTTTCATTTTTTTCCTCTAGCCGAGATAGACTACTTTTCAAAAAATCTATGGATTTTTTCTTCTCTTCCTCTAATGTTTTATCGAACTCGGCATAATCAGGTTCAGCTAGGTAATCAAATTTTCCATTAAATTTATACTCAATAAGATGTTTGTTCAGTTTTAATTTATCTACTAGAGTAATCGCGCGATCATCGGCGCCATACATTCCGCCATTTTTAAGAACAAAGAATTTCTTATGATACAAACTTGAAAAAATAGTGCCATGAAAAGAGGTTGTAAATACTAATGTTGCATTTTTGATTAAGGTTAAATATGTGGAAGGATCCTCATAATCTGGCAATTGAAATCCATATTTCCAAACATTTTTTACGTAAAATGGTTTAGCGCTCCAAGTAATTACAGGGAGGTTGTATTTCTTGCTTATCTGTTTGACAAATTTGCAGATATCTAAGTTAAAACCTGGACTATAGAAGAAAATATATTTTTCTGGTAGCTTCATATTTTTACGCTCTAGCCTTCGATATTCATCTATAGGCAATAGCAGTGTTGGATCTAGGACAACCTTGGCGTCCCTCCCGCTAATTTCTTTAATCCATTTCTGTCCATTATTTTCTCTAACCGATAGATAGTCAAATTTGTTTAGAAAATCACTGTATTTCGTGATCCTATTTGGATCATATTTAGCCGGATTTTTTGCTCCGAAACTTGGCGCATACGCTATTTTTAATCCGCTCTGGACCCATGGCAAAAAATATACATCATTATAATCTTCAATTGTCACATTCCATATTTGATCACTACCAGCAATGACTGCATCATATTTTAATTTACGGACTTGCGCTTCAGCCTGGATATCCTGAGAATTTAGACTCATATATTTCTGTTTAAATTCTTGATATTTTCTATTATTACGATCCAATCTCTTTTTATGTGGCAAGAGGAGGATATTTTTAATAATGTTTTTTGGACTATTCCACAAAAACAGAGATTTATATAGTTGTTGCTGTCCTTTTGAGCTATAGTTAATAATTTCTGAATTAAATCCAATAAAATCAACGGTTCTATTCATAGCAAAAGATTCTAGCATTGAGCCACAGTTATTTGAATTATGGAATGTAATGATTCCAATATTATTTTTTTTCATATTTCTATAAACCTTTCCTTTGTATTCCTTATCCTTCCTAATGACAGTCTAAGATTCATGAATATATAGATAAGATTATATCTTTTCTTGAGGAATAGATACACTACTATCTTTTTCACTCCACTAAACATACTTAGGTGAGGATTATAATAATCTACATCGATCTTCTTGTAGAAGGCTTTTGCCTCATCAATATTTTTTGAATAAGAGATCCTAATTAGCAGTGATAATAAAGCCCTACTTTTTTCATTTTGAATGAGTTGAACCATATCTTCTTGCGGGTCATGTTGCTTAATTAATATTTTTTCCAATTTTTTGTAAAACTTTTTATCAGACTCGATGATTTTTTGATTAAAACGCCTGGTTGCCGAGTTATTATTTTGTCTATAATTATAGAAACCTATTTTGTATGATTCTATTGCATCGCTATTTTGAATTACTTCAAGGTTAAATAACATATCCTCACCCATTAGTATGTCTTTCTCAAAAAGTATTTTATATTTTATTAGGAATTGCCTATTATATACTTTCGACCAAGGGCCAGATAGATACATTAATGATTGCAATGTTTGAGTAGTCAGTATTTTTTTATCAGTAGTCTCTATATCATAATTACCGAAGATAATGAATGATGATTTGCTATTTTCCGCCAAGTTTACAACCTTACTAAAATTGGTATTTACAGTATCATCCGCATCAATAAAGGTAATCCATTCTCCTTTGGCTAGGCTAATGCCGAGATTGCGGGCGGCAGAGACACCTTGATTTTTAGTTGTATGGATTTTTATATTCTTATAATGATTATATCCTTCAAGGTTTTTCAATGTATTATCAGTTGAGCCATCATTGATGACTATTATTTCAGTTTCAAAGAGAGATTCTTTACTATTCTGAAGAATAGAATCTAGACATGGTTTTATATACTGTTCAGCATTATATGCTGGAATGACAATTGAAAGCTTAGGCATGTTTTAGCTCCTTGAGTTGTTTTCGGATGATTCTATACATCAAAAATACTGCATATGGGGAATATAGGATGATGAGAAAATATATTTTAGACAACAATGAAGTCTCAGGGATTCTAATTTCATTTTTTATTATTTGTCTAAATCCCTTATCCTGTTTCATTTTAAGGTATTCTTTTTTATTATCTATTTTTGCGATTTGGTTTTCGTATATTCTAAACCTGGCCTTACATATGGCTTTTTTATTGTCGCTGTTCCAAGTTCTGTCCAGAAGATTTTTTCTAATCTCAAATACCTTTGATGCGTCCTTAATGTTTCTTATTATGTTAACAGAGTTGTTGGAGGCTGACTCCATATTATTTCTATATAAATAAAACGTATCTTTATATTCGATGATTTCCTTAGCTTTACATTTTTTCAGATATTCTATGAGAAAAACTGAATCTTCCATAAAATAAATATCTTCTCTAAATCTAATTGATTCTAATATTTTAGAGTCATAAAAATAAGAAACTGAGAATCCATCGATTTTGCCTAATATTAATCCGTTTAAAAATTCCCTAGTAGTTTTACTAACTGCTCTCCCTACTTGAGCTTTGCCTGGAGCCTGGTTCACTACCTCGCATTTTATTAATATATTCTCATTAAACCTAGGGATATTTTTATCAACGAAATGATCTGAGATAATATCATCCGCATCAATAAAGGTAATCCATTCTCCTTTGGCTAGGCTAATGCCGAGATTGCGGGCGGCAGAGACACCTTGATTTTTAGTTGTATGGATTTTTATATTCTTATAATGATTATATCCTTCAAGGTTTTTCAATGTATTATCAGTTGAGCCATCATTGATGACTATTATTTCAGTTTCAAAGAGAGATTCTTTACTATTCTGAAGAATAGAATCTAGACATGGTTTTATATACTGTTCAGCATTATATGCTGGAATGACAATTGAAAGCTTAGGCATGTTTTAGCTCCTTACTACAAAATGGATATAATACAAAAAGATTGCATATAATATTCGTTAATGAATTCTCAAAGACACCATAAAGTAATATAGACACGATAATGATCAGAAGCTCAATCTGTTTATCATCCATAATAGAATTAAAGAGTTTTTTATAAATACTGTAATAAAAATAATAGATAGAAACTCCGTATCCTAATAGAACGTAAATGTATGAGTTATCTAAAATTGTATTTTCTGAGATATTTTTACCAAGCAGTGAAAGACCCGTATTTTCAAAGGCTAATTTTTGATAGTAAATTCTATTACTCATTATCCCAGTATCAATATTAATTATTACGGGAGAATTAGTGTATAAGAATACCATTATTATGCTTACTGCTGAGAAAAGCATAAATAATAAATTTTTTCTAAATATGATTTTATTTAAAAAGCTTTCATTAACTTTATTCTTAAGAAACGAAATCACTAAATAAAAGACAATTACATATAAAGGAGACCGTGAATTTGGAACCAGGTAGATGAAAGCTATAAACATTACAGATAATATTATCTTCCAAACATTTCTCCCCTTTCCATATAGATATGATAATTCAAAAAAGATTATCGTCAGAATTAGCCCTAAAGTATTTGGATGCCTAAAACCCCATGAGTTTCTCAATATTTCGCCCCTTACCGAAGTAAAGCTTGTGTTTATAATCCCAGAAAAATAAAGTAACATTACGCTTATTAGGATAGATGTTTTTATAAATAGATCAGTTCTTATAATTGTTTTAAATCTAATTCCTTCCGCTGATAATATGATAAGACCCGTCTTTAAGACGAATGGCTTTTTTGTAATAGCTAAGCTAAGTAAGCCAAGAGCAATAACAATGATCATCCTAACAAAATTACCCCTGGTTAATTCTTTTTTTTGCATTTTAATTAAAATACAGATCAGGAATATTAGAGTTGTAGATAAATCAAGAATTGGCGATAAATACCTAACTAGCTCAAGATTAACCATAAAGAATCTTACCTCAAGCAAGATTAGGCCGAGAAAGAATACGAATTCATTAGTCTTAATTACTCTATGTTTTGTATTGACCATATTTTAGCTATAGAGCTCTGTTATTTTCTTTTTATATATCGAAATATCATTAATTCTATTGTTAATAGTCATTAAATCTATTTTATATTTATTATACAATCCATTATCATTGAGGAGCGAAGTAATAATTTTTATAAAGCCTATATCTGTGCTGCACAAATATTTTTTATTAATTATTTCTAATAACCCATCTACCGGAGTAGAGACAACTGGAATATTACATGCAATACTTTCCAGTGCATTCATGGGTGTTCCTTCATATCGCGAGGTGATTACAAGGATTTTTGAACAAAGCAATATTTTGTATGGATTGATGAGGTTACCAAATATAGTGATATTTTTTCCTAAGTCTAACGCATTTATTTTAGCTTTTACTTCATCCATTAATGCCCCATCCCCGATCATCGCAACCTTGAGATCCCTTTTACTTTTCTGAACCTGGGAGGCGATATTAATAAATCGAAGTGGATCCTTTACGTCCTCCATCCTTCCTAAAAATATTAGATCAAATGAATATTTATTCTTATCATTTCCTGCAATTTCTTTAAGTTCATATGGATTTACCACATTAAGGAGTACGATAGAGTTAATCTTTTTATTAATTCTTTTATTAAAAATATATTCGTTTAATGCAGAGTCGGAAACCCAGATTATATCGGATATCATCTTTTCTATGTAAAAATGAAAAATAAATGATTTAATGCTAATTTTTCGCATATATCGATGATTGGAATGTATATGAGCTATTATTTTCTTTCCCCTCGAGGCGATAACAGATGCGATAGCTGATTTCGGATCATGTGCATGAATTACATCTGGATTATACTCACTGATTGCCTTTTTTATATCATGAATACTAAACTTGTTTAGCTCTAAAACGGGGATTTTTCTAATTTCCAGGGCGGGTTTATTTTTTCCGATAACTGCACAATACTTCATATCATAGCCATTATCGCTTTTAAATAGGTTTATAATTTGACACGCAACATTCTCAGCTCCGGAAAATAAACTAGTACTAATGAGATGTAGCACTTTTATTGGTCTACAGTAAATCTTTTCAAGAGTTGAGACTTCGTTGTTTATATCCATATATTCAAAAACTGTTGCATATGATCTTTGTTTTTTTATACTTCGTGTAGTCTTATTTATTTTCTCGATACAAAACCCTGTATCCTGGATCGAAACAATTTTTGCATAACTGGAAACAATGACCTCTTTTGATATCCTATTTGAAAAAATAGTTGGCAATCCTGTAGCTTGCGCCTCAATACCGACAACTGGCAAGCCTTCATATAGACTCGGTAGGCAAAATACATCCATTACTGAATATAACTTATTAATATCATCGCGTTGGCCGAGAAAAAGTACAGAGTCTTCAAGATCGAGTCTTTCAACTTTCTTTTTAATTTCATCTTCAAGTGGACCAGAACCGACAAGTAAAAGTTTTGAATCTGGATTCTTCTTATGATACTCCTTAAAAACATCGACTAGAAAAGTGTGGTTCTTCTGCTGAACAAAACGACCGACATGGCCAATCACAATAGTACTATCTTTAATACCAAATTCCTTGCGAAGCTTTTTACGAGCTACTTCATCAAATCTAAATTTATCAATATCAATAGCGTTATGGATAATTTTTACTTCACCACGATCAAAAGTCTTATTGCCAAACAAATAACGACCTGCAAGCTCGGAGCAGGCAAAATAATCCGTAGCATAACGCTTACTAAATGGACGCAAAATATTCTTAATTAAATTACGCTTCCATTCTTTTGGATTACTAGTCGAATGACTATGTGAAATACGAATTGGGACACCGGCTTTTTTGGCAGCGTAAAGTGGAAAAACTGAAAGAGTGTTAATATTCGAATGCACAATACGATATTGATTTTCTTTAAATATTTTCTCTAAGGCTTTTAAATATTTTGGAAGTTTTTGATACTTTGGGACAAGAAAAACACGGCCGCCAAGTTTTTTAATTTCATCATACGGAATGCGAGTAGAATCTTCATCACAAATAAAGTCAAACTGAAGTTTGGAATGATCAAGGTGACGATAATAGTTCATGATAACCGACTCAACGCCACCACCAACCCATTTGCCCATAATTTGAGCAACAATAAGTGGTGATTGTTTTTCCTGATCTTTCTTATTCACTAATTAGACCCCTGGTTTTCTCTTTATAGTTCTTTTTATCATACCTTATTCTTGACATTTTGTCAATTTGCTGTGGTAGTGAGCTAAGTTTTATCTATGAAAAAGGAGGCTTTAGCCTCCCAAGCTATACTAAAACTCTTCTCTCTTTACTTTTTCTCTCATACCTGGTTTATTCTGACGATATGCTTTTCTCTCACGCCTTTCATATCTAGCCAGTTCACACTTCTTTTGCTTCTGTATTTAAACAATTCTTTTCTCATACCTATATCCGGACAGCACTTTTTGCCTCACTGGGTTTCACTACATGGATCTGACGATTCTGGTCTTTGCACTCCGAACAGCTGTTTTTTGTAGCCAGCGGATCTTCTTTTTGTGCCATATCCACAGTTTCTCTGGATTCAGGATAGATGGAGTCCTTCTTTTCTCCTGCTTTTTCTGCGTCGTGTTTTATTCTGACATAATTTTTCACTTCGCGTAAAAGACTTTCAGGATCACCCTTTTGGCCAACCTTCGATTTTTTATGCTTCACTACAGGAGGAATGCTATTATCCCGCAGGGCTCTGAGAATTTTGCCTAAACTTAGAGTAAGATCTCTATAGGCCATGGCACTAATCGTTGCATTCTGTTTCTCTTCATCAAGCTGAATTTGTAGATTATTCAGCCGACTCTTAATGGAAGCTAAACAACCGTCGCCACATTCGATCTCTTGATAAAATTGACCACCCAGCTCAACGTGCTTCTTAAAAAACAATCTGACAAATGGATCATCAATTAGTTCCCTATAAAGATCCTGAATCCATTTTTCTTTATTTAGAATATACAAACAAATTGAAGTCACAACATCCGACGCGGCATAATCTGGCTGGTCATGATAATGCCCTAGAACCTTGAGACCCGGAGTGCTTAAAAGCTCCTCATAATATTCCGTTGCCTGGAAAAGCAGCTGCTCGAACTCCAGATATTCTACGCGCCTGACATCGATCATACTGAGGGGAACATAGCCCTTCACATTTGCGAACAATCGGCTGAAACTTCCTAAAAAATCCAATTTATTCCTAACGAGATCGTCCATATAGGCAAAGAATAAAGCCTCGGCAGTGCTTACAACTTCAGAACTTCTTGTTTCAGTTTTCTTCATTTTTTCTCCTTTGTTGTGTCTTTGACACGGAAACTAAGATGGGTGACCATCTCAAACTTGCTCTTTTGGAGCGGGAAACTTTTTTGAGTTTTAGTATTTTAAAAAACTTTACTTTATTACAGTAACGTGTTCTATTAAAACATAAATAAATATTAGTGCAAGAATAAGAGTTTTCGGATGAAAAGATAAGATCTCCAGACATAAAGATGAGACTTTCAGAGACGAAGATAAGATCTTCAAAGGTGAAGATGGAATTTTCAGATATAGAGATAAAATTCTGGATTAAAAAATACTAACCCCATAGCCTGACCTTAAATATAAAAATGGGAGCCGCGGCTCCCATAAAATCGTTAAGACTTGTGTTTGCAATGATCCTTATTCAATTGTATTTTGGCGTATATAACTGGAAAACCAGCTATACGCCAGGTATCTTTAAGACATATATTACAAATTCCAAATTACTTAGCTTATGCTAGTAGCTCATTACGATCTTTCTGCGTAGCATGCCAATGACATAAAAGAACGGGAGGAAGATCCGACTCATCGAATCCATAATAAGCCTCAGGCCCCATAAACATATCAAGTAAAATTGGAATGCTTCTATTATCGTTCGGTTTCAACTTGAGGCGGGATATTCTTAGTACAAGCTCCGGATATTCGTCTGTGATCTTATCAAAAAACCACTCATTCTCTCTTGCCTCATCACCGAAATAAATCAAACCGGTACTCCTGAAAGAATTCATAAAGCGCAAGAATTTCTTTTTGGTACCATTAATCTTGAACTGGCTAAGTCTACAGAATGGACTCTGAATCGCTTTTTCTGACTTAGCCCTTAAAAACCCAAATATCATCTTTTCCTCCTTAAAGGATTTTCTTGCTTAACGATTTTTAATGTACATTTGTTGCTATCCTAGGATGCAACAGGAGGTATTATAATGGTTTTTGAGATTTTGACAAGGGGAGATTTAGAGAGAGTTGAGAGAAATCTAGAAAGAGAGCCAAAATTCATCTTTTATTTGAGTTGAAACTCAAGACTAGAGAGGTGCCTAAAAAAGGAGCCGAAGCTCCTTATGATGATTTTTACCGTTACTCTATACCAATTCTATTCTTGTTCGTCCTCATCAAGCGGAATCGAAGTGATCTTATCGTAAAGAGCACTAATTGAATAGTCATTCTCTGATAGATCGTAGTTTTTGAACATCCATTCCATTATAATGATCATAATGTCGATCTCGCGATAAAGCTGTAGCTTTCTGCTTCTTAACTCAACCAGCTCCTTTTCGCATTGCCCTAATTGCGCATAATATTTATCAAATTCGTCTACATTGAATTTGATATGCGTAAGACAGGCAGTATAGTGAATAAGACGTTTTTTGCGGTAATCTTTTACGAAAGGAGAATCTGCAAGAAGCATGCAGTCCTCATAAAGCAACCTTTCGTACTTCAAAAACTGAACGAAAGTATCAATCAGGTCATCGAAATCTGACAGTAAATAGCCATCCTGACTGTTCTCTTGTAAATAATCAGTGACTTTAAAGCATTCATTGACGCTTAGTTCGTCAAATTCCTTGGCAAAGTCGATGAAAAATAACTCATAGGTCGAATATTCTAGCTTTTGACGATTGGCCTGATCAAACGGAATGAAGCCATTGATATTAAGAAAGAAGTTATAGACATTACTAATGCCGATAACCTTACTCTTTTGGAAACCGTCGATAGTCTCGATAACTTTCTGCATGATAACACTAAGCTCTGGACTTAGCGCCACGTCTTCGTATGTATTTAACATAGAAACACCCCCTTTGGTTATGGGACTATAATCCCAAGTCTTAGCACGGTTTTAAATTACTTTACCATGCCGGTAATGGAGATATTTTACCATATTTTTAGTATTTATCAAATTTTTACAGAGAATGATCGTAACTATTGTTCAAAACTGCTTTTTTCAGGAAGGATCTTATTGAAAGCCTGTTCGAGCTCAGATTTAGTTTTATCGAGATCCTTGACATTGCCGTCATTAATACAGAGTAGATGATGTTTTTGGTGTTCGACAAGTTTAATGATTTTCTGATTTTTTACGTCATCCTCACTTAACATCGTGTGGTGAGAAAAATGTGGTGAACGAGGTATGAATTGTCCGTCTAAAAGTTGCGTGTAGAAAAATATCATATGTGAGATATCTTGACTTGAACGAAATGGATGAGCCGAAGTATTTGTAAGCTCTTCTTTCGAGTCTTGCCAAACTTTTTTGAAAGTAGATTTTAGATAAGATGTGGCACAATGTGGATCATAGATGAGAGAAAATTCTTTCCAGGGGGAAAGAAAGAGATTCCTGAGATTAAATATACCATATTTGAGATGATAGGCCTTAGAAAAATGTCGATGATAAAACTCAGATTTGCAATATTTTTGATTAATCTGTGCCATATTATTCATTTGAATATATGGGAATATATCACGAGAAGGATTATTAATGAGAATATTTTCTGCAAAAAAAGCGCGCGGGAGATAAAATTCAGGTTTTTTCTTCGAATTATCTTGTTTTTTATTTAGTTTTTTTGATCTGGACTTAGCAAAAAAATCGGTCGGTTTAGTGGGTTTTAACAGATAAAAATCATCATTAAAATAAACAAAATATTCTGAGAGTCCGGGAATGAGATGGAGGTGATTTTCAATGGTATGAGAGTTAAAGGTGGGAAGAGATTCTTTGGGGATAAAATCCTCGTGGCGAATAATCTTAAGTTTGGGATGAGTGGACTTAAGCCAAGATGGGAGATGTCCAAACGTTACAAAGAAAATTTGATTAACCCATGGAGCGAATTTTTCAACTCCACGGAACCAGTATTTTAAAAAATCGAAATCATTACGAAAACGCAGATCGGACGCATCAATTTTTGGAGACTCGAGAGAATGGATGGTGTTTTTCGAGTTTTTGAGAGAGTTAGAGTTGGGCTGTTTAGAAACTATCTTGGTATCGACTCTCGTATTTTGAAGTTTCTGGAGTGTTTGTAATTTTTCAGTCAGCCATTTTGGATCAGTGCCATCGACCCAAGTGATAACAAAATCTATCTTTGGCTGAGACATACAGTGACTCCCCTATTTTTTAGTGGCTGCTTCATATTCCACTTTCTTTAAAGCGGCATCAATCATTTCGTGAACAGTCTTTTTAAAAGTAGCTTCGTTAACCGAAACACTAGGCAGCTTTTTGCCATTGATAATAATGGTTGGTGTCTCTGTAATATTCACGAGTTTAGAAATCGCCATATCGGACTTCACTTTTTTCTTAACAGCTTCACTGTTCATATCAGCTAAAAATTGATCAGCATTGCCTTTATAGTTGGAAGCTTCTTCAAAATAAGCCTTAAATTTAGCATCACGCTTTTCTGGATCTAGATCTTCCCACTCGGCCTGATTTTTGAAAAGAAGTGTGGCAAATGGTTGCCAATATCCCTGTAAGGCGGCAGCATTCGCGGCGTGAGCAGAAGCTGTACCATTTTTATGGTAGGTGAGAATGAAATTGCGAAAAATGAGACCAACTTTACCTTTATATTCTTCAACAATTTTAGAGAGATAGGGGAAAGTAGTAGCACAACCTGGACACTGAAAATCGGCATATTCAACGATTAAAACTTTAGCATCTTTATTCCCCTCATAATTATCGCCGATATTACCGTTACGATCTTCCTTTCCAATATATTTTGAGCGGTCAAGCGAAGCAATCCACTGATCGTACTGCTGATTCTGTTGATAAGAATAAACACAGAGAGACAAGAAACCGATGATAAGTGCGCTAATAGCAATAAATGGTAACTTCTTCATAAACCTCCTAAGCAAAATCTATCGCTTAATTCAATAAATTTTTGTAT
>ERZ772955.811-NODE-811-length-22555-cov-4.023067_pt1 | contig 22555 bp, 15 predicted proteins | sample MGYA00511133_ERZ772955 | MGnify/ENA primary metagenome ERZ772955 (study PRJEB29015, sample SAMEA2737914) | human oral metagenome | biome: human oral; feature: human-associated habitat; material: dental | place: China | collected 2149 ... | reverse complement strand
TAACAGAGCGTTCAAAGGTACCAACTTCTGGTACGGGTGTGGGACTGCCTTCAGCATTGGGCTGTAAAGACCCCTGACTACCATTGGTCCTCTCATTTTTTTGATACTCTGAATTCATATTTTGCTCCTGAGAACTCTCAGGAGCTTTTTCTGTACTCTGAATTTCTTCTAGAACTACTTCATCTTGCTTTTTTTGTTTAGCCAGTAACTTATTTACCACCTCTTTTTCCTCATCCGTATTAGGGAGATATTGAGATGATTGTTCAAATTTTCCTTCTTCTGTTATTTCTAGAGCTACAAAACGTAGCCCTTTTACGAAGTAGATATTGGGATGTTTAGCCCATTGCTTGACCTCTCCAGAATCAATTATAGCTTGTGTTTCCGGTTGAATAAGGACTCTATCAGCTTGTTTATGACTGTTTACTAAATCATCTTCATGATCACTACTATTCCCATACAATTCTGACATAGTATTTTCTCTCCCTCTCTCTTGATTAATAATTGTTTGATATTCTTGACGGACTTCTTCCCTTGTCAATTGCCTATCTGACACAAATGCTTTTACATCATCTGCAGTTAGCTCTTGAGCTTTTGCAAGAGCTATTTGCTTCTCAAAAAAGCCCTGGTAATGCCAGGACTTTTCATCTGCTATGTAAATGTGCGCCAGATCCTTAGGAGCTTCACTATCTCTCCTCAGGAAATCATTCCAATCTTCCTTCTCCTGGTCTGCCTGAATAATAGGGGGAATCGCAATCTTTACTGGAATCCCCTTATCCTGCAATCGAGTGATAAAATTATACCCGGCAGCATCATTATCTACAGCCAAGGTAATCATATCTTGATTCTGATCATCTTTAAAATAATTTGTTGTTCTAGCGACAGTTTCTAGTGCTTTTCCAACATTCTGATCCACTTGATAGGATTTACCGTTCATCTCGGCATATAATTCCATAAATCTTCGACTAATGATACCATCTTTAAGCCCATCCATAGCTACTAAGCGGACATCCTGAAGCCTATCCTTATGAATCTCATAATAGCTCATGAGATCGATTGGAGCTTCCGCAAATACCAAACGTTTAGGTGTGCCAATATCAATTGAAAATCCTAATTGTCCGTCTGAATTTCTCATAATTTGTTTTAAGCGACCACGTTCTGGATAGTGCACTCGATTCTCTACTATCCCCTGGAGACTAGCGCCAGCTAAAAAGCCCGTGTTGTCTTTATATTTAAAGACAATCACAGGCTCAAAATAGTCTCCTTTTTTTCGGGTTGCCTCCGCCATACTCCCCTGGCTAATAAAGAAATTAATCGTATCATCTGAAAGGCCTCTCTGAGCCTTCAAATAGCTTCTAGAGGCGCTAAAATCCTTATTCTCATATCTTTCCAAATTATAGTGAAACGGCTCTTTTGGAGCCATCTGAGCTTCTGAATTAACTTGTTTAAATTCTCCAGTTTCCAAAAAATGCATCGCTTCTTTGTAAGAAACTCCTTTTATGGATTGAACTAACTGAATGACATCTCCAAATTCAGTTCTTGAATTCCAGTGAAATTCATTTTTCCTTGTATCAATTACAAATGAATCGTGCTCTGTCCAGGTATAACTATAGCTTCCTGTACGCTTTAACTCTATGCCTAGTTGCTCTGCAACAGAAATAATAGATAATCTTTTGGCTTCCTCTTTGCTTAATGCCATCTGTTACCTCCCTACAATGAAAATTCTGGCCCTTCTTTTTCTGCTACTATATCTTGTGTCTGTTCTTTCTCAAGTTCTTCGGCTACTACAAAACGGTTTAAATCAGGAAAATGGAGTTGGGCTTGTTTTAGCTTATCATGAACTAACAAGTTCTCGTCGATATGATAGACTGCTTCCTGATGGCCATTAAATCCTTTCTCTAGATCAATATCATCAAAGCGGATAACAGCCAACTCTGTCAAACTTCCCTTATACCAAGCTCCAATCTCACTTTCAAGATAAAACCGAACGGATTCTCTATCTTCCGTCTTTGTATCTCGTAAATAAGCTAGTTCCCAACTTTCACCCTGAGAATATCCAGTGACTTCTTGAACGATTAACTCCTGATTATTCATTCCTAAAATCTGGTTAATATCTCCTAAACGTGGTACTAGAATTTCCTGAGCTAGTGAGACGGCTTCTGTACGATAGTTGAAAAACTCATATTGTTCTCTATCTTCTATATAGTTCCTAACGAAATCTGAATAATGAGGGAAACGCTCCTGAAAACTAGGTGAAATCATCCCATAAATATAAGCTTGTTTTAATGTTTCAAACTGAGCTATTTGATAATATGAGGGATCCAGCTTGCCCTCTTGATTCAACAGTTCCTTGATATTTTCTGGAAGTTGGATGGGTTCTGAATCTGGCCAAGTTTTCTTAGAATAGTTGATTACTTCTTCGTAGAGAATCATATCAATCTCTGGATTCTCCATTTCAAGCAAAGTATCTACAATTTGAGCATATTCTGAAAGATTTGAACGATAATCGGAAATCAAGCTATCTTTACGAACCTCCCACTCCTCAACCTGAGCATTTTCTGGAGTTCGTAGTAACAATACCTCCTCAGCTTCCAGATCAACTCCAATGACCTGATCGCCATTCGGTAGCTGATCCATCTCCAATTCCTGGATCTTAGCATCTAATTGATTATTAACCTGAAGCAAGTCTTGTTTCAAGTGAAATAATTCTTCTGCATTGGCCTTTAATTCCTCAAAGTACTCTCTGGAGATCTTCACTGGTCGAACCAATAAATCTTTCTCTCGTTGCTCTCGAGGATATGAAAATAAGTAGGGGGCAACTTCTTTGAAATCTTGATAATTCATCCATTTTATAGATTCAGTAACAATCATATTCTGGACATCGATGACATCTGTATGAGGAGTAATCCACCCAGATAAAGCCAACTCTTTTACTGCTTCAGACAGAGGGTAAGAAGGGATATGTTCTAAAATCCCTTCAAAATAACCAATCCCTCGAGCAGTTTCTTCCTCAACTTCACGCTTCATTCGTTTAAATTGTTTTTGTGGTAATGTATTCATTCTTTATCCTTTCTAACTCACTCTGAGAGGAACTTCCTCAACTTCCTTAATTCCAATATGAATAACATTTTCTTCACCAATCTGGTCTTTCCACTCATCAATATCGCTTAGATATCGCTTATAACGATACCAGTTATCATCGTTCGGGCCATCACTTAAGAGGTAGGCTCTTGGATGAGTGTCCAGGTTAAATTTTTGATCTCGAAAAACATTTTGTTTGGATAGGAAAAGTAGGGCTTCTGTTGTTCCAATTGTAGCAACCTCATGCGGTGTCAATAATTCCCGGCCAATTTTGGAGTTCTGCTTAGAACTACTGCCATTTCTTCCCCTGCTCTCGCTATAGTTCTGATCATTCAAAGTCTGCTTGCCAGATCTCTCAGATAAAGCTCTCAAAGTATCCGGATCATTTGTTCCCAGATAAAGAATAGCCCCACAGTTATTGATAATCGTCTTCGTATTTTCTTTACCGTACAATACTTCGATCTGACTTTGAGATTGCACCATCATCTTGATAGAAATCTCTCGAGAACGAATAACAGAGATTATTGGTGGTAAATTAGGAATCTTGCCAATCTGTCCAAACTCATCCGCCTCTATCTGAACATGCAGTAAATCCTTTTTAGACTTTGTTGGATGCTCACCTAGCAGAATTACATCTGCAGTCTTTATCAAGACATCAAAAATAGTACTAAAAAGAAGGGCAGATAAGAACTGGTAAGCTGGATCCACTTCTGGAATATGAATAAAAACTGCTGTTTTCTCAATATTCCATTTTTCGATCTCGAGTGTATCCTTTTCAATAATCTTTCTTAGTTGCTCATGATCAAATACTGAGAATGTAGTCGCAAAAATAGCGTAGACAGAAGCACGTGTTTGTCCATCAAAGTTTTTATTGAATAGATCCCACTGCCTACTAGCATAATTCCCTGGGCTTCTTCTCTCCAGGTCTTGAAACATCAATTCAACCGGACTCTCCGCTTCTGGATGATTCCTTCTCAATTCTCGAATCATATCTGTAACCTGCCCTAAATTAGGCAGATAGTGATCGAGCTGACCATCAAAATAGAGATAGCCAATTAGAGAACGCATTAGGAGTTTATTAGCTGCTGGCCAAAAAGGATCACCCTCATGACCATTTTTGTTTAGTGATTCCGTGATAGCTTCAGCTACTCGGTCTATATCCATTTCATTATGAATATATCTAAAGACGTTGAAACCATCTGAATTCAAGAAAGTGATTAAATCAAAAATCTTCATCTTATAGCCTTTTTCTACAAGAGACTTCCCTGTTTCATGAATCAAAATCCCTTTGGTATCTGTGGTTACAAAACTAGAATTTCCTTGTAAAATATTCGGTTTTACAAAACTCCGTGTCTTCCAGTCACCCGTACCTCCATATACCAAGACATTTTTATTGATTTGATTTTCAAACCTCAAGCGGTTATTAAATAGTCCCATCTGGCTATTCTGAGTAAAGATCATATTTTTTTCAGGATCTTCATCTCGGAATCTAATCAACTCTTCTTTCGTTGCAAAGCGAGCTGATCCATGTTCCTCCCCATACCTGTATGTACCTGTATCTGTCACTCTCATATACAATAGAAAAGCAATCAGAAACCCACTTATTCCTATCAATAAAGAAGTTTGTGTGAATTGAAAATCAAACCAAGATTTATCGCTCAGATGATCGCTCATCCAGTTAAACTTTTCAAGACCGAATACATCCGTTACTGAGTCTGTATCAGGTGCCATCAGCCATAGTTTAAAGAGCCAATGAAAGAGGTAGAATAGACCAATTCCTAACAACAAATACGGTCTAAATCTCCGTTTCTTCTTTTCTGTAATCACTTCATTTTCCCTCCAATCTGTGGTTCGATATTTTCTGGAAGAACAAACTCCTTAGTATGAATGTTTACCTGAAGAGAGTTAATTTTCTCTTGTTCAACTGCTTTAAAATGTTTCAATTTTTCCTCAAAAGAAGTCGTTTTCCCATTTTTAAGGTTTCGCTCATTGAATCCTTTCGGATCTCTTGTGATTCCTTCTAGGACATCCTTAAAGGCTTGTTCGACAACACCTTTATCTTTTGCATTAAAAGCAAGAGTTGTCTTCCCATCTGGATGAGTATAAAAAGAAAAGCCAATCCCGTATTGGCCCAGTTCTTTTCGAACTGCCTCGAGATTGACTTCATTATGTAGTAATTGCTGGACTTCTTTAGCATCTGCTGTTGCCATGAATTTATTCCAGTCTGTATCACCAGTAAAGACTACATTCTCCCCTCTGGCTTGATAAATTTCAACTGCTTTAGAGCTCACCAAGAAGAGTCCTTTTAAGATTACTTCTCCTGTCACAAGAGTTGCCCGTCCTAATTGGGCTACCACTTGTTCTTGTTCCATTTTAGCTCACCTCTTCAATTTTGAAATAAAGATCCTTCAATTGAGTAGCTTGAGAGTCTTTCGTAAGAATCTGTTGTTTCAACTCATCGATCCTATTTTGGCACTGAGCAATTTCCTCATTTGCTTCCTTGATAAACTCTTCGTTAGATTTGATTTTATTTTTAATAGATTGCTTATAAGTAATCGTCTGAGCCTCAAAGCTATCAATAACCTCTGAAGGTAAATTTACTGTAGTAGCATGAGAAAGAGAGAAAGAAGATTCAACCTTTTGATTAGGAATCGTTTTATTTTCCTTCTGAGTAAATGTTTCAACAACCGGTGCTACAGCTTCTGTAGTTGCAGCTTCTGTAGTTGCAGCTTGTGTATTTTCATCTTGTGAAGGTTCTACTTGTTCTTCCTCATTTTCATCTAATCTACTGAAATGATCTGTAGTCCATTCACTAGAAGAATAGGTAATTTTATCTTCCAAAGGCACTTCCTCTCCAGCCTGATCTTGAGGCTTCTGAGAAACTAGCTCAGCAATTCTTTGACGAGCTATATTCGCCTCTTTCTTTACCGTTAGATCTGCTAGTTCAGGATCTGGTTCTGGTTGGTATTCGGGTTGAGGTTTGGGTTCTGGTATGCCTTGCGAGGACTTCTTTTCTTTATGTTTTGCTAAAAAATGAAGCAAACCTTTCTTTTTCTTTCCAGCACTCATACCAAAATTTTCCAACAACTGATCAATGATGCCAACAAAAGGTATTTCAAGACTTTCTTCTTGCAGGATTTCACCTTCAGAATTGAGAGAATAAAGTCGATAGATTCCGTTTATTTTATTACTCTTCATTCGCTCATTGATGATTTCTAGCCTTGATAACAAGTCATCTCGGTGCTCAAATGTTTCCTCTTGATTAGTCAGTTGATTGATAATTTTATACATGGTTCACTCCTTGGTTACTTGATTGTGATGGAAGAATGAGTTCCTTCATTTCCTGATAGGATAAGCCACTCTCTTCTGATATAGCGACGAAAAGTTGTGCTTCCAAATCTTTTTCTTGATTTATGTAATCCTTGATTTTTTTATCTGCTTCTTCTTTTTGTCGTTGCGCTTTTTCCTTATCTTTCCTAACTTTTTCAAGCTTGCCTTCAAGTTGAGTTATTTTTTTATTCATTCAATTCTCCTTATTGGTTACTACTAGTTGCGGTTGTTGGTTCAGAAGATGTCGGTGTTGCCGTTGATGTAGAGGAAACTGGAGTCGAGCTTGAACTGCTAGTATCTGTATAGGTTCCTATACTTTGTCCTCTCGCTTCAGTCAATACAATAGGCTCTATTTTATTGATCAATAGTTTACCTGCTTTTTCTACATAGGTCAACCGAATTGTCGCCTTAGTGCTACCAGTAAGCCCCTTAGAAGCTCTATTATCTTTCTCTGTTAGAGTGGTACTAGTATATTGAACCTGAGCTAAAGCAATTTTATGTTGTTTATCAATGTAGATAGAGCCTGATTCAAAAGCTTGATCAACCACATACCCCTTATAGGTCTGGTTGACTGGTTTTTGTTCTTCTTGAATGGTTTCCTGATACATAGAATCAGTCATAAAAGGCTTATAGCGTGGGCGATTCTCTTCTAAATCCTTCTTGGTATAGTAAGCAATTAGAAAGTCCTCGACCTGCTGTTCAGTAAGAGATAGTTGTTCCTGTTGTTTCTCTTCTGGTTTCTGCTTTGCCTCTTCCTGAACTTGACTATTCTGTCTCAAATTCTGCTGTACTCGGGCAATAGAATAGCCCAGGACAATACATAAAATAGCAGCGACTCCCATAAGGAATCCCTTTACCATTTTGATTAACTTTTGATTATACATTCTTTTCCTTTCTTATTTAGGGGTAACAAAGTATATGCCTGATTGTGGTGTCAAGGTTCGCCAAGTCGATAGGTATAAACCACCAAAGTTCATTTCTGACATTAAGAAGCTACCATCACTATTAACATACTCACAGAATCCCACGTGACCATAAATTGGTGATGCTCCAGCTACACCATTCATGAATACAACTGCAGAACCTGGTTTAGGAGTCGTTGAAATTTCATATCCTTGAGCTTGACCGCTATCAACCCATTGATTGGCATTTCCTAAATACGGATAAATTCCTATTCCAATCTGAGCAAAACGGTTATAGACATACCAAGTACAATTTCCTAGTGCATAGGCATTACCTGGATAACCTTGACCCTCTAGAATTGCTTGATCGGTAGGTAAACCATAAGGTAGCTTATCTTTATATTCTGATGGAACTTGCTTGCTAGAAACACCTGTCGAACCTCCTCCTTTATTTTTTAAGAAATTCAACCATTGACGGGCTGCAGATTGCCGTTCTAAAAGCTTATTTCCTGGGACTCCTAACCAAGCGTTCAAGAAGTCCTCCGCAAGAGTTTCTACGGAACCAGTTGAGGTTACAATTCTTCTGAATGCTACACGTCTAGTTGGATCATCTTCCTCCAGAAGAAATTTTGTTTGAACTTCTGCAGACCAAATATCTCCATTCACAGATTTTGCAAAATTCCACAATGCAAGAGCACGAGGGCCAGTAAATTGACCAATCCCAATTCCGATATAGTGTAAACCATTGACCAGGTACTCTTTTTTATTTAAACGTAGATTTGGATACATAGCTTGGAAAGCATCCCAGTTACCAACTAGATTTTCTGCAGTTGGCTCTTTAGCAATTTTATCAAACTGATTATTGGTTAGATAGTCTGTTTCATAGCGTTTAAAAGTTATGGAACTCTCAATATCAAATCCTCCCAAAACAGCTGCAATTCCTTCATCTGTTGCTTCTGGTATATTTTTTTTGATTGCATCCGCAAAAGCTCTCGCACGTTTTCCTTTCTCGCCAGATGTTTCAATACTGCTCACAACCGACGTTGCTTGGGTATATTCTACACGCTGGAAGTAAAAGCCGACATTGACATAAGTCCAGCTCTTCCTGATATTCCCATCTTTATCTTTCTTGTTTGCTCGATCAGGTTCTAGCTTTTGATAATAGACTGTTTGATTTCCTTCAGCAGCCACCTTTCCGATAATATCCCCAGACTTAACATGGTCTCCTGTTTTGTAACGAATCGTATCTACGTTCTTATACAGAAACTTGGAATTCTCATCACTGATTTCTAGATCATTACCATTTACTTCAACTTTCCCATCTAGAACAGCTAATAGAGTTTTCCCACCTGTAGCTTGCAAAACAGAACCATTAAAGATTTCCTTCGTAGTTTTATAACCAAAACGCTCAATAATCTGAAGGGGGGCTTCTGATTCAGGCTGATCTTCTGTATAAAATGGATTATCTAGCTCTTGTAGCAACATATATTTTCCGTTGTCTCGAGCAATTTCTAAGAGTTCTTTATACTCTTCTAACTCATCCTCACTCAACTTGTAAAGGTCATTTTTTGTATAAAGATCTTCCATTGTTTTAAGATTATCTTTATCCCCATTCAAATTCTTCCATAAGGTATCTAAGTATAGTTTCCCACGAGTATTTTGCGAAAAATACTTGTTCCCATCTATACGAAGTTTATCTGAAATATCATCATACTTATAATTCAAGTACAAAAGCGGATCATCAATTTTTGTCCAATAATCTACCTTATCATTCGATTTTTCACGATCCAATTTTGAAAGATACAACCAGGTATCATTCATATCAAACTCATCTTGACGGGTAATTCCTGAACTACCAATACCAAGTATTGCCAGAAACAAAAGCAGACCAAAAGCAATCAGATAAGCCTTAAAACCAAATGGATTTTTGATAATAGCTTTAATCGGTTTAGACCCAAAACGATAGACCTTTCTAGCCTTCTTCGCAGCATTCCCTGTCTTAGATGCAGCTAAGCGTTTTCTATAAGCCTGTATCTGTCTAGATAACTTCCTTTCCCAAGAAAATTCTCTTGGGGTTCGAGTGAAGCCTCTCCCTTTAGCTTTATTGTAGAATCTATTTCCTAGACCATAGCTTGATTTAACTACTCCTTGGCCAAGCTTACCACTATATTTCCCAATCGTTTTAATACGTTTTCCTTGAATCTGAATATCCTGATACTGATTCTTAGTTCGTGCGATATCTGAAAGGGTATCATCCTGATGAGCCGTAGAACTAGCCTGTTGATTAGCAACTCGTTCTACAGATTGTTTGGCCGCACGAAGAAACTTCTTCTTCCGTGATCCACCGTTAGCCTCTTGAGCAACTTTATAGGTTTTTTTAGAAACTTTTTTCTCTAGCTTTGCTTTATCCAATTCCTGTTTAAGAAAAGCCTGCTTCTTGATTTCTTCTGGACGAAGAGCCTTCCCTTCTTTCCGAAGCTCTCTTCCCTGTTTCTGGATATTCTTATACTCTTTTTGGATTTTCTTGACCTTGTTCTTAGAAGCTCGAAATTGGCTTCGACTCTTCTTTACCAACTGACGTTTAGAGTGAGTCTGATATTGTAACTTCGTAAGTTGTTTTGCGCTATCTTGTTGAACCGTTCGGTAATTCTTACGAACTTTTTCTAGCTTTCGATCTAACCTATGACCGATTGTTTTTGGTCTGCCTTTCTCCTGATCCATAGTGAGACTCCTAAGCGTCTGTTGCGACTAAGTTATACAACTTAGTATTCTTTGGTATTGGATTTTCAAAAGGCACCACAACTGGCCCTGCTACAATTAAGCCAGTACCTTTAGCTTTTGGTCTGGCTAAGTAGCGAATCTGTTTATCAGTCAGATTGACAATCTCTTTTAGGATAGCCAAATCTTGGGGTTTTTGTTTGAGTAAAATCATAAACTCACTATTTGAGAGCAATTTCCGACCTTCTTCAACAGCAGCTAACGTTTCTACGTTCTGTGTGATCCCTGTTGGAATCGCACCGTATTTCCGAATCCGTGAATACAGTGTAGTAAAGAAGTCTGCTTGAGCCTTATTTTTAAATAAAATCTGCATCTCATCAAAGTAAACCCATGTAGTACATTTCCCTTGATTTTCAACGATTTGATTCCAGATATAATCCTGAATAACCATCAATGCGAACGGCTTCAATTTGTGCGACAACTTCTTCAGATTAAAAATAACAAAGCGATGATTAAGATCCACGTTTGTTTTGTGAGCAAAAATATCTTGAGAACCAGTTGTATAGGTTTCTACCGCCAAAGCTAAATCTTGAGCTTCTGGCTCTGGTTGTTCCTTCAGTACTTGGTGCCATTCTTTTAGCGTTGGAGTGAAATTATCTGTCAAATAGCGCTCATAAGTCACACCTGTTACCCGGTCAATAATCCCAATCTGTGCATCTGTTACCTCAGATAGAATCGATTCAAATAATCCCATCAACAAGTTTGCCTTATCTCCAATCGGATCGTCATCCTCATCGTCCAAACGATCTAGATCCGGTAGATCCAAGAGATTGATATGTGTTTTAGATCCAATCGAAATATCCACCATCTGAGCACCGAAAGCACGGCCAATATCAGAATATTCATCTTCGGGATCCACAATGATTACTCGATCTTCTGGATATTTCAGCAAAGTTGGAATGACTTCTCCACCTTTAATCGTAGTAGATTTACCAGAACCAGAAGACCCAAGTACAACACCTGAACCTGTATTCAAATCACGTTTTCGATCCAGTGTAATGATATTGTTTGATAACTGATTTTGGCCATAGTAGCGAGCAAGTGAGCTGTCAGACTTTAAATCCACGTTAGTAAAAGGGACTTGCGTAGCAATATTAGCTGTAGTCATCTTTCTCATGAAATTCTTCTTCACATTTACGAAGCACTCTCCGATAGGTAGAATCGTATTTAGAGCCTCTTCCTGGTAATAATAAAGATCTTCAAATTCTACCCCTAGTTTCCGGCCAGCACGTTTGATCTTCTGCTCATTACGTTGTAGTTCCTCCTGGCTATCTGCCTTAAAATACACTGCAATCAATCCAGAAAAGATCTTCTGATCATACTCTGTAATCTCATCTCGCCACTTCTTGGTAGCTTCTGAGATTTCTTGGTCACGACCAGCAACCACTGCATCATCAAAGATACCAGATTGAGCAGCCTTACGTTTAGAACGTAACTTCCCAATTTCAGCATCCATTTCTGCATCGTTAATCTTTTCTAAGATTTCAACATTCTCATAGGGCTCTGCATGGATAGTAATGGCTAGTTCAAATCCCAGTGTCGTTAAATCACGAATGAGACGATCAGACATCCAGTTAGGATATCGGTGGGCATAGAGTACCTTGGCCCAACTATCATCAATAATCATCCGTTTTTCTTGAAACTCAATTCGGTTCGGAGCGATAAATGATTTAGTTGATAAACCTGTCAAAGCAATTTCCTTATAATCAAAATTGACATACGGGTTTCCTCGTAATAGTTCTGAAAAGACCTTTAGACGATCCAAACCATTCATTTCCTTAAATGTAATATCGGATTCCTGAAATTGTGTTCCCAGGGAAACTCCAATATCTTGTAGTAACAACTGCGCCTGTTTCCGATCATCAGCGTTCGTTGAAATGGTCACATACTTATGTACCTCGAAGTTGTTAGCGTGTGTCGTAAATCGCTCCTTGATCATCTCATTTAGCTCTGCACGATAGTCATCGTAGCCATCGTTTGTTTCTTCAAACAAGATATTCTGTAAGGAGTTATCCGATACTCTACGGTTAATTACTAAGAGTTGATAGTTACTTCCCTCATCCAGTGAATTAAGAGCATCCATCGTTGTATCGATGATGCTCTCTTTTTCATCTTGTTGAGCAGTTGAGTAAGAAGCATCCCCCAGCATAAAACTACGAGAATACTTCTCACGAGCAATGTGCATCAATCCATCTTCATGTAGTAGTGTATAATTGATTGTATTTTGTGTCGTAGGTTTCATCTGACGACGCAAGCGCTCAATTCTTTTCTTTTCTGCGTTTTCTAGTTTTTCTCTTTTGCTTTTGAATAAACTCATCTTTCGTATAAATTCCTACCTTTCCAAACTCTGTCTCATAGCTTCTTTGTTGTATTCGGAAAAAGAAATTAATTTTTTCTTTAACCCGCATTCGCTTGGTCATGCCAGTACCGTACATTGCCCCAGGAAGAACGAAAATAGCATCCCAAAGATAAATGTACCAATCAGGTAAACCAAAGAAATATATTGTAGTTGAACCTAAAACAGCTATTACCAAACATACGTAGAGAACAATCATTCTACCTGGTAATCCAAATAAAATAGCTATGTCCTCTGTTTCAAATTCTCTTAAAAATTCTGATCCAATTTTTTTCAATTAGTTTCCTTTCATACAAAATAACATCAAACAATTCTAATTTTTCTAGACATGAATTAAACTCCTAAAAGTTGCTTGGCTTTTCGACTAGATCCAACAATAACAAAGATATAGATAACCCCCTTAGCAATTGAAGCAAAGGCTGTTCCCCATGAATCACTGGAACCAGTCGTAACCTTAAGGATATCTGTTGCAACAATCGAATCATATACAACAGAAACAATAATTAGGATGACACCAATAAGGGCAGAGGCCGCAAAGTATTTTAAGAAATTAATCGTAACAGAGCGTAACGAGTCCATCATAAAGAACGCTACTAACAATGGAGCTATAGCTTTAAGCATATACAAATCTAAGTAACGTAAGAAAACAATAATCCCTAGAATAATGTTAGCCACTCCACTTACAGCTTTCCCGACTAAAGTAATGATAGTTTTTTCAAATATTCCTTTCCCACCAGAAATATTAGAATCAATGGTTGTTTTAACAGTAGGTGTTACATGAGCAATCACTTTTACAACAATATTAAGCAATTCCAAAATCGCATCACAAATTTGGGATGAGGCAGAAATCATGATTAAAGCAAATAAATATTTCATTAAAGCCTCTAACCAAATCTTCTGTGTTAATGCACCTCCCCTTGACTTGACCATTTGTGTCCATGATACCATTTCAAACCAGAAAAAAAGAGCTAAAAGGATATACCCAATAGGTCTGACTGCATCAGCCATCATATTTACAGCTTGATTTGTAGCAGAGCTATAACTAGAAAGAGAGCTTGTTAGCTCTCTAATATCTAAATTCATAGGCTACTCCTAAAATTTTAGTAGAGATAATGCTGCAACGATTGTGGCTGAAATTCCCGCAGAAGATATGGCCAGAAATGCACCATGAGTCATAGAATCAGAACCTTCATCTTTCCTTTGCTTATCATTATTCTTTCTTCCTTGGAGAAAGTCATATGCACCATTCCAGATCCAAATAAGACCTGTAACTGTTCCGAGTGTACCTAGACCAGTAATAATTTTTGTAATGAGTTCCATTTTGTTTTACCTCTTTTAATTTCATTTTTTTATAACAAAAGGCACTGCAGAGATTTCTACAGTGCCAAACACAATACTATTTTTATAATTCTTCAAATTCTTCACGATAAATCGTCCGAACAGTAGCTACTAGAATACTGAGGCCAATAATAATTGGAACTTCAAAATTCGGATATGGGAAAAATAACCCTCCTCCTTTTGGTGCATCAACCACTTGACCAGCAGTAATAAGTGAATCATGGGACATTCCTAAAATATGCGGTGTATACCATCCAAAAATATTATCAATTATGTTTTCGCTTGGGAAATTGAATAGATGATGAATGATTGCCATTCCCCCAATCAATACGATTGTTATACATATTTTAGCTATAACCCACAGAATAAACATACCAATAGTGGATTTTACAACATTAATACACCAAAGAACGATATAAAAGGGAGCTGTAAAAATTCTAATGATAGCTACCCATAACCAGGAAAGATCATTCCCAAATTTCATAATCCTACTCCTCCACGATTTACCGTTATTATACCATAAAAATAGCTTATTTTAAAGGTTCCTAGAGTATTCTAAGCCTCTTTTTTCTTACGCTTACTGTAGAGCAAGCCTGCAGCAGCACCACCCATTGCCAGACCAGCTAACAGCAATTCTGCAGAAGCCTGCTCACCTGTAGATGGCAAGCTTCGTTCTGGTTGTTGCGGATGTTCTTCAGGAGTTTTTGGTTCTTCTAGAGTATGGGTCACAACCGTATTGGAAACAACTTCCACACCGTTAACTGAATGATAGTAAGTATTTTCTACTGTTCCTGACTGAATGCGTGTCATTTGTAGATATACTTCTGCTTGAAACTCTGATGTCTCTAAAATTGACTTCAAGAAAGTATCATCAAAGCTAATATCTACTTTACCTTTAGCCTTATCTACTACTTGACTTGTGAACTTAGTTAATTCATCACCAACTTTGAATTTTTGGCCATCACTTGTTTCAAAATCTACAGCCGCAAACACTTGATAGACACTCTGATAATTATCATGTATTTCATCGTAGTCATCTCTAAAATTATATTCAAATAACTGTTCTGAGCGATCTTTTGGTATCAAGGAACCAACTAGTTTATAATTAAACGTTTGATTCAGCTTGACATCTTTGCCATCTAAACTTTCTTTACTTAGATGGTCAATCACCACATCTTTCTTAGGTTCAATCTTCGGAACATTATTGACTACAGTTTCAGTTACATAAGCCATACCAAAATCAATTTGGTAGGCTGTATTCTCATACTTACCACCTGTTTGACCCAATTCCTTCTTAACAGTCATTGGATTAGTAATCGTCAGAACTTCTCCAGTTTGCACGTAGGTCTTGTAGAATTCTTCTGGATTCTCCGCCTCAAATACTTGAATCGCTCCTTTGGGGATAAATCCTTGTTCTTTCAAAGATTCTTGAACTCCTACTGGAGCTTTGTCTAGACTTTCATATATAGTAGCTCTCAACCCCTTAACTACTTGACCTTTAGAATCAGTCACTTGAACACCATCTTGATTGATCGTAACAGCTTCTTCTGGGTAATCATCAACGATATAGAACCCTTTGCCAATACGTTCTTTATCTACTTCAATGCCCTTGTATTGGCTATAATCTGCCGTTACCTTGTAGTAGTTGACAGAGCCTGCCAAGACCTGTTTCCCATCGATGTTAACACCTTCCTTGTTAAGATTCTTTTTGGTTGGTTTAACAGTAGGAACATTATTTACAACTGTATCAGTTTGATATCCGTTACCAAAATCAACTTGGTAAGCCGTATTCTCAAATGATTTTCCTGTATTTCGCAATTCTTCCTTAGTTACCATTGGATTAATAATTGTAACCGATTTTCCTGATTTAATATACTGGTTAAAATAAGCTTCTGGATCATCCACTAAAAATACTTGGAAAGCTCCCTTAGGCTTAATTTCAGAACTAGCAAGAAAAGCTTTTACCTTATCATTATCAACAGATTCTATAGAATCGTACTGATACACTGAAATACCAGAAACTTCTTTTCCTTCGCTATCAATATAACGAATATCTGATTGATTAATAGTCACTGCCTCTTCTGGATAATCATCAATCGCACCAAAGCCTTTTAGAATAGCAGATGGATCTGCCTTTATTCCCTTATATTGATCATAATCCAAGGTTATATGATAGTAATTCGTTGAACCAGCTAGAACTGTTTTACCATCAATAATAACACCATCCTTATTATGATTGTGTTTGAGAGGTTTGATCAAGTTGTTATTCGGATTGTCTGGATCGTTCGGTTTACCTGGGGTTGAAACCTGAACAATATTTGAATAAGACTCAAATTCATTATTCAAATTCAAACGGAAGTTGTTCTTATAGATTGCACCATCATTCGTTACTGTACCATACACTTTAAGAACAGGTGCGGTAAATACTTTAGTTAAATCCAAATTAACTTTAGCTAAACCTTCAGACTTCAATAACCCTTTTAACTGATGTTTAGCTTTATCATAAGTTATTGTAAAATCTGAGTTTTGAGCTACAGTTTTTGCTAAATCTAAACGATATCCTTGAGGTAGGTTGTCTATTAGTTCATAAATTGTAGTTTCTTTTCTGTTTGCTGCAAGAGGTTTAGTTTTTAACTCCCAAACAACTTCTGATAACTTAGGTACTGACGAATTATTTACATTTGTACCTGCAGAGTTCTTAACTAACTTTTCTACAGTTGGCGTAGTTCTCAAGCGAGTGTAAGTAACTTCAACTTCTCTTGGTGCCACCTCATTTGGCACAGGCTTTAAGTCCGGTGTAGGAGGTTCACTCGGAATAGGAACGTGAGGTTTATCTGGTTCATCTTTTGGCGAGGCTAATAAAGGTTTCTCCGTAGGAGGTGTCAATGGAGTCTTATCCTTATCCTTATACTCTGGTTCATCTGGTCTTGGGTTTGTAAATTCGTCTGGTTTAGGAGGTTCTTTTGGCAAAGGAACCTCACCTGTATCAGATACTGGTGGAATTTCTGGTAATAACGGCTTAGGTGTAGGTTTCTCAATAGTATCCTTATCCTTTTGAATTAAGCTTGGTGGAATTGGTATTTTTAGCGGAGACGGTGGAACTAACTGATTAACCACAGAACGACCACCCCAAAGTTGGAAGGCAAACCCTGATGAAAAGATTTCATCATCATTATCCTCTGGTTGCCCGTTAGCTCTACGCTCATCATTCCAATACTTACGGTAAGAAGCTGACTGCGACTCTGTATAGGTACTGAAAGGTTTATCTCCATAGTGTAAGTAAGTTAAGTGTTGAACAGAACCATGACCAGCACTTACAACAGAACCCTCTGGGATAGAATTGTAATCATCTACATCGGTATAGTAAGGGTCACCTGCTTTATAAAGGTTCAACCCACTTGGATCATCTTTCTTATACACGCCATCAGATTTCACACCCATCCAATAGTTTTTCCCATTGACTGTGGTTTCTTTAACAGAAGAACCTGATGGGTTGATTACAGTGCCCGTGTTACCATCTCCATAAGTATGTCTTACGGCTTGTCCAAAATCTAGGTCAGAGTAAATAGAGACTGAACCTAAGTCGATAGGTTTACCTGTTTTCTCATCATAGTAATGAATATCCCACTCAACATTAAAGTAATTATATGGGTTGAAGTTAACTGAAGAAGTCTCCGTATCAGTTTTAGCTTTATTCCACCAAACATTCAAACGAGTATAAGTTGAAGGGTTGTCTGCAATTTTATGCTCTGGTATAGGATTATTACGAGCCACAAATCTTGCAGAAATTGTTTTTCCCGTTTTTGTTTTACCAACATTATGTAAAGTGAAGGTAGAGCCTTGTTTGATACCTGTAATTACAGAACCACCATAAGTTCCTTTAGAATCAGAATGTCCATAAAAGTCTTTATTCTCTAAGCGATCATGTTGTAAATCTTTATCCAAAGTAAGAGTTGTGTTTTTATTCGCACTTAAAACACCTTCTACAGTCTCAAGATTTGGAATACTTGAATCAAATACCGCAGTCAACTTAGAATAATAATCTAATGAGCCACGCTTCGATTCATCAAATTCACCATAAATAGTAACACCATTCGCACTACCTTGAACTCTCTGAGTTCTCAATGCAGCTAACTTACGGTTATAGTCAGCTAAATCACTTTCGTATTGAGCATGAGCAGTTTGATACCTCAATAATTCTTTATTGTACTCATCTTGTGATTTTGCATTATCTTTATCAATCTGCTCATTTTTAAGTTTTAAATCAGCTAAAGCTTTTTCATAAGCGTCTAAAGCAGTTTTATTAGCCTGAAGAATAGCTTCATTTTCTTTCCTACGAGCTTCTACTGCTTTTGCATAAGCATCTTTATCTGAAAGATTCTTCTTAGCAATTTCTTCGTTTTTACGCTTTGCTTCAGCTAAGTCCTTCTGATACTGAGCCAACTGCTCTTTATACTTCGTTAAATCAGCATCAGACTTACTTTTTTCAACAGTCCATGTTTTTAAAGCTTCTTCGTAAGCTTTCTTAGCCTCTGCGTTTTCTTTATCAATCTCAGCATTTTTCTTTGTTTGATCAGCTAAAGCCTTCTCATAGTTAGACTTGGCAAGCGCATTTTCTTGTTTAATACGCTCATTCTCTTTTGCTACACGCTCTCTCTCAGCTTTTAAACTCTCATTCTTTTCTTGATTTTCTTTATCAATTTGAGCATTTTTAGTAGTAGCGTCTGCTAAATCTTTATCATACTGAGCTTTGGCTTTGTTATAAGAGTCTTGTTGTTCCTTGTTCTCAGTAGTAATCGTTTGAATCTCTTCTTTACGAGTTTCTACTTCCTCTTTGTACTTCTTAGACTCATCTACAACAGTAGTCGCTTGTTTTTCATAAGTAGACTCAATTTCAGCAGTTTTCTTAGCTAACTCATCAGAATTAGTCACCAAACCACCATCAACTTCAGTTTCTTTTACAATTAAACCTGCTTCTTTAGCAGCCGATACCGCAGACTCTACTTTTTCTCGGTTAACAGTGACTTCAACAGAACCTGTTGATTTTTCTGCACTACCTTGGTCGGTGGTAGAATCCACCGTTGGGGAGTCTTGTAAACTTTTCGCATTTGTAGCAGGATTTGGATTTACTCGTTCATCTGCTCTAACTGGACTAGTCATCAAGCCTAAGGTAGCTAGACCAAGAATTACTCCACACGTCCCCCATCGTCGTGTTTTTCGGATTGAACCGAATGCTCTTGTTTCATTATTGAATTTCATGATTTCTCCTTTAACTTTTAATATAGTATTCAATATTATTCGCTTTCGATATAATTTGAAGGAGCTCTCGCTCTAAAATATATAATTTTCATTTCTTTCTCCAATCAAAAAGTCACCAAGAAATCTTGATGACTTTAATTAATTTAGTTTTCCTTAGATTCTCGTTTGATTTTCAACAAACTTAAAAGTGAAATAGTTATCATTCCAAAGAACCAAAGACTAGAAGATTTTTCTCCTGTCTTAGGTAATTCGTATGTTGCAGCAGGTGCTTGATAGACTGGATTTTTCACTTCTGATGCTTGTTTTTCAACTTGATCTTGCACATACTTCACAATCTTACCATTTTGAAATACTGGAACCGGATGACCTCCAGCTAGTTCAATACTAGCTTTCTGAGCAGCCAATTTTTCTTGATGCTTAATTTCTTGTTGTACTTCCAGATAATTACGATAAGCCGACAACAACTCTTTATGAGCCTCTAATACCTTTCTTTGATCTACTTTCGCAGTTTTTAGTTTTGCTAGTGCTGACTCAAGAGCTGATTTCTTTTCTTTCAAAACTTCTTGAGCAGCTTCAAGATTAACTTTTGCCTTTTCTAAGAGTTGTGGTGCATTTTGCAAAACTTCTACTCGCTCTTTTGATGCTTTCAAGGCTTCAGTTGATTCTGAAAGTAAGGCTTGACGACTGAGGACAAGTTCTTTAATTCGAGCAAGTTCACCTTGTTTAGCAATCAATGCCTCTTTCTCAGCAGTCAAAGCTCCATTCAGTGATTCCCATTCAGTTTGTTTTTTAGCTAGTTTATCTTTAGCTAACGCAAGTACTTCACGTTTGTTTTGTACGTCCGCATTCAACTGTTCCAAAGCCTCTTGCGCTTGTTTATTTTCTAAACCAGCTTTTGTAAGGTTTGCTTCTGCCTGCTTCAACTTAGCTTCTGCTTCAGGAGTTTTTAAAGTAATATTCTGAATAGCTTTAAGCTGAGTCACTGCATTTTGCGCAGCAACTTCTGCTTGACTATATTCTGTCTGTGCTTGTTCTTTTCTAGCTTGAGCATCCTTATGATTCGTTTTTGCAGTATCATAAGTATCCTGAGCCTGTGCCACAGAATTTCTAGCTTCTTGAATTCTTTCCTGAAGACTAGCTAGATTGTTCTTAGTATCAACTTTAACATTTTGATGGAAACCATTTTTCAGCAAATCAATTGTTTTAGAATCTGTTCCAACATAGTGCATCGCTATCAACCCAAGATCTGTCTTTCGGGTTGCTACACCAATATACTGCATCGTGACTGACTTACGATCAAGTCCTGCAAAGTTTAAAGCATGGCCCCAATTAGCATGCTTATCATAAAACAGCATCATAATCATGTTATTGTATGCCTGTTGTTTCAAATCAGCTAATGTTACTACATCACCTGCATTTTGAAAGCCAATGTTTTCAGCAAGCAAACCTTGATTACCTTGATTCAAACCAACTTCTTTCGCAACAGTATTCAAAGCATCTAGGTCATGGCCGTACTGATTAGTAGATAGTTGAGTTGCTTTCTGTGCCACTTGCTGCATATCTCGATTCACTAAGACTGGAATATCATCTGTTCCCATCAATCGACGGAAATCATTAATCAAATGTGCATTGAAAATGGCAAGTTCATCTTGAACTTCAGCAGATAAATGATTGACATCAGCAATCACAGTCTTTTTATCTGCTTCACTCTGCTTAAATGGAGAGTTTGGATTACCGTAATAAGTCTCACCACCATCTGGCGAGCTAAATCCAGCAGCAGTCATTCCTTTCTTGGCAATTTCTTGTAACTTATTTGAATTTTCTTCAGTGGGGTTATTGAAGTAAGCTTTTAAAGCTTCTGCATATCCAGCAGGATAAGTAATAGAGGTCGTTGTCAAACTATCCAGGATACTTTGAGCCTTAGATAGATTATCTTTAGCTACTCGATACTGATTTTCAGCGTTAGTAGCTTGAGTGGTTGCTTGATCTAGCTCCTGCGCTTTCACCAACCTAGTTCCTTCAGTACTCGTTACCTCTACTTCTGCCTGTTTCAGTTTAGAAGCACGTTGGTCATACGCTTTTTTAGCAGCCACCAAATCTTCTCGAGCTTGTGATGCAACTTTTTCGCTCATTTCCAAGTTTCGCTTAGCTGCTTCAGCATTGGCAACAATGCCTGCCACTCCAGTGCCGTCTAAAATAGCTTGTTTTTCAGCTACAATTTGTTCTGCATCTGTAACTTCCTCTTTTTTGTCAGCAAGTTTTCTTGTAGCTTTTTTGACACTTGCTTCCTGATCAGTAACATTCTTTTCAGCTAGCTTTTGTTGCTCTTCAGCAGAGGACAGTTCTTTTTGAGCCTTCTTCTCAGCAATTTCTTTTGCAGAGACATCTTCTTTTGCATCCTGGATATTTTTAGGGGTTGCTTCATCAACTACTTTCTCAGCTTGAGTAACAGTTTCTGTAGCTTCATCAACTACTTTCTCAGCATCGTTCACCTCATTTTGAGCAGTGTTTACAATCTCCTCATGCTTTTTTACAACTGTGTTTGCCTGATCCACATTTGCTTGGGAGATAGCAACATCAGTTTCTGTAACTGTTTTTTTAGTTGCAGTCTTCTGTTGGTTACCTGAATTTGGCTCTAAAGGTTTTACTTCTTCTGCGGAAGCTTGAGTCGTTGCCCCAACCGCTGCTGTTGCGATTGCGCTCGCCAATAAAACTTTCTTAACTTCTTTCATCATTTCCATTTGATTTCTCCTTTTTGATATTACTTAAAACAATGCTTATTTGAATAGTCTTTTAGTTCTCGTGAGATTTTATCAGACAATTTATTTGGGATAAAAGTCATATATACTAGAATCCCAGAGGCTAAAAGAATAACTGTAAATATTATCTGTATAATACTCATTTCTTCACCTTTTCATAACATCACCTATCTGCTTTCAGCAACAAAGAAACAGTTCCTTGCTCCTCAAAACAGATAGATGAGGACTCTATCTGTTAAATTTTACCGCTAGGTCGGTGATAACCTTTACCAGTTAGCTGTAAGATTGATTTATTTCCTTGTTTAATTCGTCTAGCAACTAAAATATCTCCACGTTTAATGGTGCGTATATCTCTATAGATTTTAGAGTATTCTGCAATCATTTCAACCGTTTGAAGTTTTCCTGTCACATATCCTTTTTTAGGAATAAGACCATACTTACTAGTTAATTTCATTTCTTCACCACTTGAAAGCCGTGCGGTTGCATCACCTTGCAAACCTAGTCGTCTTAAATCAGTGAGTGTAACCTCACTAGTTGATTTTATTTGATTCATATTGTCCTCCTTTTTGAATCAAAGGCTGATTTACAGCCATGCCGAGTTGATGCCGTACATCTCTACTGTGTTTTTTACGCACGATTTATAGTTTAGAAATCGCAAACTCTTTCGTCTTACGAGACAAGTCAACCGTGACTTTACATAATGCAGTCAGCACTAGATATACTTTCTAGTTACACACCGCCCCTATTCTTCTTTT
>ERZ772955.810-NODE-810-length-22562-cov-16.456613_pt1 | contig 22562 bp, 25 predicted proteins | sample MGYA00511133_ERZ772955 | MGnify/ENA primary metagenome ERZ772955 (study PRJEB29015, sample SAMEA2737914) | human oral metagenome | biome: human oral; feature: human-associated habitat; material: dental | place: China | collected 2149 ... | reverse complement strand
TAACCCCGCTTGAAGTCTTTAAGGCAAATTGTTGCAGTTAGGGTGTTAACTTAGATATAACACTTAGTAGGGTTCGTTTTCGCTCCACATATATCATTACCCACCATATTTGCTCCCCATTCCATATCCATACAAGCTAATCACTCGCTCATGTACCGTAGTATTATGGTCAACGCTACAACCGACCCTTGGCAGCAATGTACGCCTAGTGATTTCATTATCATCTGTTGTAGTTGTGTCTGTTACTACACATAATAGTGTCTCCAGGGCTTTACATTGATCCCGCTATCGTTTATAATTCAGGTTAAGTTCAAGTGAGGACGAAAAGAAGAGGCTTAAAAAGGGGTTAAAAACAATAAAGATGAAATTGCTCATGCTAGGCTGGGAACTACCGCCTCATAACAGTGGTGGTTTAGGCGTGGCTTGCTTCCAAATGGCCAAAGCACTGGCGCAGAACGGTGCCGAGATTGATTTCGTCTTGCCCTACAAAGCTAGTCACCCGGAAGCCGACGCTTTCATGAATGTCCTGTCTGCCACCGATGCACCGCCGATGGTTGACGACCAAGGCAACTATATCGCCATGGGAGCCTACTCCGGTAATTGTCCTCTGTGCGGCAGTCGTCATTGCAAACACGCCCGTGCCTACACTAAGGGTCTGACGGCCGCCACTCATCGCTACGCCGATCAGATCGAGAGCATGGTCAGAGGTGGTACTACAGCACCTAAGATCATCCACGCTCATGACTGGCTAACGATGGAGGCCGGTATCAGAGCCAAGGAAGCGACCGGTGCACCTCTGATCGTCCACGTTCACGCCACGGAGTTTGACAGGGCCGGCGGGCATAGTGGCAATCCGCTCATCCATGACATTGAGTATTTCGGTATGCAAGCAGCTGATCGGATCTTTGCCGTCTCTCAGATCACTAAAGATATCATCGTACGTCGCTACGGCATTCCCGCTGGCAAGGTCGAAGTAGTTCATAATTCAATTGACCCCGGCGAGCTAAGCCACACCACCGGTCAGACAGACACCAGTTATCACTATCTGCGCCAGATGAAGACTCGTGGTTATAAGATAGTGACCGGCATCTGCCGTCTGACCGTCCAGAAAGGTCTTTCTTATCTGATAGAGGCGGCTACGTTGGCACTCAGCAGGAATCCAAAGCTAATCTTCGTCATCGGTGGTAGTGGTGAGCAGCGCAACCAGCTGGTTGAGCTGGCCGCCGATCTCGGCATCTCTGACCGGGTCATCTTCACCGGCTTCGTCAGAGGAGCACGCTTCCGTGAGCTGTACGAAGTGTCGGATATGTTTGTCATGCCCTCCATCAGCGAGCCCTTTGGCCTGACGGCACTGGAAGCAGCCTATTATGACACGGCGGTTTTACTGTCTAAAACTAGTGGCGTGGGCGAGGTACTACACAATGTCATGCGCTTCGACTACTGGGATACCCGCAAGCTGGCTGATCAGATAGTCGGCATCTCCCTGTCACCCGCCCTACAGTCAACTCTAGTCGAGGGGATTAAGCAAGAGTATCTGCGTTGCAACTGGGGCGATGTAGCCCGCAAGATGATGCATCAATACAGTCGAGTTATCGCCAATCATCGACGTCTAAGCAAGGTTAGCCGAGTAAAGGAGGTAGTAAATCGTGGCTAAATCAATCCAATTATATCTACACGTTCATCAGCCATGGAGGCTACGTGAGTATACCGCCTTTGACACGGGAGCAAACCACAATTACTTTGATGCACCGGCCAGTTCAGCTATCAATAACGCTAATATCCTGCGCAAGGTTGCTAATAAGTCCTACCTCCCCACCAACCGTCTTCTGACCGAGCTACTAACGAAATACCCCGGGTTTAAGCTGAGCATCTCCATCACCGGCACCTTCATCGACCAGTGTGAACAGTATATGCCTGAGCTACTCGACAGCTTTAGGGAATTAGTCAAGACGGGCAAAGTTGAGGTAGTTGGCGAGACCTATTACCACAGTCTATCTTTCTTCTATAACCGAGCCGAGTTTGATCGGCAGGTAGCCCTACATGCCGGCAAGATCAAACAGCTCTTCGACGTCACTCCGACAGCTTTCCGTAACACCGAGCTGGCTTACAATAATGACCTCGGCAAGTGGGCAGATGTGCACGGCTATCAGGCGGTACTGGCCGAGGGCTGGGACAAGGTTCTAGGCTGGCGTAGTCCGAATTATCTCTACAAGCCCGCCAACTCCATTGCGACCGGTCTACTGCTCAAGAATTACAAGCTCAGTGATGATCTGGCTTTCCGTTTCTCTAATCGCAACTGGTCAGAATACCCATTGACCGTCGATAAGTATATCGGCTGGCTAGAAGCCAACCAAGGCGATTTGATCAACCTCTTTATTGATTATGAAACCTTTGGTGAACATCAATGGGCTGATACGGGCATTTTCGACTTCCTAAGCAATCTGCCCAAGCAATGGTTAAAGAAGAAGTCTCACCAGTTTCAGACTATCTCCGAGGTGGTCAATTCCAGCGAGCCGGTGGATACAGTCGATATACCTTACACTACCACCTGGGCAGACTCCGAACGAGACCTCAGCGCCTGGCTGGGCAATCGGATGCAGCAAGAAGCCGAGCACTATCTCTACTCGCTAGCGCCTTCTGTTTTGGCGACCGGTGACCCCGCCTTGATCAACGATTGGCGTCGCTTGACTACCTCTGATCATGTTTACTATATGAGTACCAAATACTGGAACGACGGCGATGTCCACGCCTACTTCTCGCCCTATAAGTCGCCCTACGACGCCTTCCTTAACTACATGAACGTTATCCGAGACATCCGCTATCGTATCATCGAGCATCATGCCGAGGATAAATAAGAGGAGAACGGTGGGAATAATATGACGAGAAATATCATCCTCAGTAATGGCGAGCTGACAGTCGGACTGAACGGCTTTGGCCTAGTTCAGGAGCTTTTCTACCCTGACATAAGCGCCGGTAATCATGTTGGCAACCGATCAATTCACCACAAGATCGGAGTTTACTGCGAAGGAGCGATACATTGGCTAGATGACGGTACTTGGCAAATCCGCCAGGACTATCTACCCGGTCAGCTCATCAGTAAGACCACGGCTACCAGTAGCTGGCTGAGCTTGCGACTGGACATCCAAGACTATGTTGACAGCGAGATCAATGTCTTAGTTCGCAATATTCATGTGGTCAATCTGTCGAAACGCCAACGCCTGATCAAGCTGTTTATGCATCAGACCTTTAATATCAACGACAATTCGGCAAGTCTCGATACAGCACAATACTTACCGGCCGGTGGGCTGAAAGGCGTGTCTCAGCAGCTGATAGTTCACTACCATAGCGACAAAACTTTCGCCGTCTTCGGTGAATCTTGCGACGATAACCACGGTTTCACCGAGTATAGTATCGGTCACTACGGTAACTACGACGGTGTCTATATGAATGGAGTCTGGTGCGACGCTGCTGACGGTATATTAGCTCAAAATCCCGTCGAGCAGGGCAAGACTGATTCCATAATCGACTTTACCTTGTCGCTTGCGCCGCATGATTCATCGTACGTCAACTACTATTTGCTTGCTTCGGATAGCCTAACCTCCGTCGGCAAGGCCGTAGGCAAAGTATTGCGGGAAGGCTACGATATCCGGATTAAGAAAACCACTGAGTACTGGTCAAACTGGTTGCGACCAGCTATGATCGCTCTCTCAACCGACCTTAGTCAGCCCGATCAATTAGATATGGTTAATACTATTATCGGTAGTGCGCCTAGTATCGGCGATAATGGCGCCGTAGCTAGCAGTTATCTTGCCGGCAGCTCGCTTCAGCTGGTAGTCCGGCCGATTACCTCCGCTTTGACCGCCCTGGCTTTGCATCGCCTCGGGCTGGATATTGAGGCCGGTCGGATCTATGACTTCTTCGCCAGCCCCCTAGTCGCCGCCGGCTACGTCCTGCCTACCTACCTTACCAGCGGACAAGCAGGACCGAACCGGCTAGCCTGGCTAAACGACGATAGTGCGATCATCAAGCCAATCCGTCTCTCCGATAACGCCACTCTACTCTACGCTCTGGCTCGCTCTATCCTGCTGAGTATTGAGAATAACAAGCAAACACCACAGGGATGGAAGAAGCGCTGGCAGAAGATCGGTCGAGTCTTAGCCGACTTTTTGTGCGACAATATTGACCCCGCATCAAAGCTACCTCGCCCAACTTACCAGCTATGGTCAGACCAGCCGTCAACTAGCTCAAGTGACGTTATAGCCACCTACGAGGCTCTCCGCTTAGCTAGCCAGGTAGCAGATAAGCTACGTGATGTTGACAGTGCCATCAAGTATCGTGTAGTTATCGACGACATTAGCACCAATGCTGATGATCTCTGGAATAAACGGACCGGCTATTTCTACGCCGGTATCAAGCGCAGCGGTAGCTCTGTGACTTATGACGAGTCAATTACCAGCGACAGCTTCCTCTGGGCAACCATCTCCGACCTATTTGACAGCGAGACGGTTGAGGCGGCTCATCAAACTTTGGTTGATCTCCATTTAGCCAATAACGGCACCTACATTCGCTATATCGATGATAACGAGCGTGACGGCTATTCACTGGAGCAGATCATGGCTCTGTCGCTACTGATTGGCCACTTGCGTGGCGAAGATACCGGCGGACTGGTAGCGGCGTGTCAAAAAGTGCTAACGAGTGGCGGCTACCGGAAATCTAAGTGCGCCCTGATGGCGAATAATAACATACTTCTCCGGGCGGCTTATCTGTTAGTACGCTCTGCACCTCACTACGCCAAGGAGCGGCTCGTATGAACTTCCGACCCAGCAAGCACGATCGTCCGGTCTTTGGCAAGCTAGCCAGCGAGTACAGCCTGACTTATTATGGCACAGTCGTGCCGTCCGAGTCAGATGACTATTTACCCATCAGAGGTATCACCGCCTCTCCTGAGCAAGTTGACGACAACTACACTACCGGCGTTATCTCCGGCTACGAAGTCCATCTGCTCCAGCGAACTCATGATATCTATACTAAGACCGGCGATAGGCTGGAGCGAACTTGGACTATCTGCCATACCGGCTTAGTCCGCCACACCATGCCTCACTTACTGATCTGCAGTAAGAGCAAGCGGATTAGCGACGATCAAACCCTGGCGTCATACTTACGTATGTACGAGATTGACTTAGCCGGCTTTGGCTCACCCATAGCTGATGATTTCGCCGATAAGTTCGCCATTTTCTTGACACCCAAAGACATACCGGTAGCTAGTCGTCTGCTAACGCCGGAGTTTCAGGCGATGCTCTCGATCAATTTTAGTAGTTATGACTTTGAGCTGGACGGACGAGACGTCTATATTTATGGCTACGACCAACCGCTGGAGCTAGTCAAGCTTGACCGTCAGCTAAGGGGGTTGGTCTGGCTGGCCGGGACTATTCAGCAAACTAAGCTAGCCTAAGTGATCACGGTCGTATACCGGCATAAAATAAAATGACCCCGCTAGGGAGTCATTTCTACTTCACACCAGGCTAATTAGTGCTTTCTCTGCTTAACTTCTTTGCGCCCTAAGTTCTTCTTGGTCTCAGTAAAGACTTCATGCTGCCTGGTCTTAGGATTATATTTCTTCAGCTCCAGCTTGCCCTGGCTCTTATTCGTCCGGTTCTGCGGATTGACCGTCGTGTAGAGACGAGCCTTACCGTCCGGACTGACGATACCGATCAGCTTGCGCTTAGACTTACTATTACTCTTTGCCATATCCGTCGCATTTTATCACACCACTAGCCGTATCGCCAAATGTAGAGCGGGGTGAAATCTAGCTATTCTTACGCTCAGCGATGATAGCTCGTTGCTCCGGACTAAAGCGCCGTGACTCCAGGCATTTCCGATAAGCCTTTCGCCTCACCCAATCACTGACATTGTCACTCGCCAGCTCAGCCATGGTTAAGTCGAAGTAGTCTACCGCCATGGTGGCGTAGAGCCAGGCTAGTGCCATCTTGACGTAATACCCCTCGTGGTTGACCCGTCTCACCCGCTCGATCACCGGCTTAATGTGCTCGTCATCAAGAAAGTTAGTCATCAGCGACACCACGCCATAGCGCACCACCATCTCCCGCTCATCCGACAGGCACTCCAACGAGAAGTTCCACCACGCCTTAGTAGCATGGCGCTTATCTTTAACGATAATACTATCAACTTGTGCCCATGAGTCCACCACCTGTAGGTAGGTCTTGGTCAGGCTAATTCTCGTCGCTTCATCAAACTCAGCATACACAGCGCAGTCAATCATCAGCCCACAGAGTAAGACGTACTCGTACGGCCTATCAGCATGCATATTGCGCATTAACCACTCCAGATCCCGCACACCCATGCAGAAGCGCCGACTTTGAGCTATTTGCCTCGCCAGCCTCCGTAGCTCCGGCATCCGAATCCCCAGTATCTGTCTCTTAGTCTGTAGAATCCTCCGACTAAACTGAACAAACTTCTCACGATCAGTGGTCTCTCGGGCTGCGTCATCAAGCTGCTCTAGGATGTCAAAAACAATCATGGCTACTTTATCCACCATTATAATTGTTCTGATTATAACATGACTGATGTCGCCTCTGGCTACAATTCACTTATGCTTGACATCACCACATATTATGGTTTTAATTATAATTGCTGGTTTATCTAGCTATGGTAGGTCAGCATCAACTCCGTACTAACGGAGCGCAGTTTAACAATTAACCGAACCGCATTACACACCCCCTTTGCTCTGACTGATTATGGGTAGCACTCAACTAACTATCGCTAATTAGCTGAGTGCTGCCCACAAGGGGCAACGCTCGCCAATGTGAGGAAAATCCTCTTAACCATACCGGCATTGGCAATCACCCACAGAAAGGGGTAATCATGAAGAAGGCACTGAGGCTCGCAGAGGTAAAGGCGCTTTTTGATTCAGAGTTGGTTTTTGAAACTCGGGACTGCTTCCTGGTGAAGCAGTTCGGCAAGTACCTGCCGAACTTGGTTTTTGTTCTGTCCAAGGAGTTCTCCTTGGACAAGGACGGCAAACCCATTTCGCCGGTCAGGTACGTCCGTGACGTTGACATCACGGACAATCTGAACTTGGTCTTTAACGGGGATCCCAAGATCATTTTTGGGGACTACTGGATTTCCAGGAAAGGGAGCAGGTGCTTCCGTCCCAAGAGTCCGCTTGAGGCCAAGCACCTGTTGGTGAAAGTATCTTGGGGCGGTGCTGACGAGACCCACGGGTCTCGGGGTAACTACCCCGAGGACATTCCGGCGGGAGTGCTGTATTTCCGGCACGCCCGTTCTAACGCCGGAGGCATGGGCTATGACTACTGGGTTATCCCGGTAGACTACCATGCCTCCTACCTGGGGACCGATGAATACGACTCATCGGTCGAGCAGACTGGCGCTACGAGCGCCAACAAGGAGGTGGCAGTCGGGAATCGGCGTCGTCACGCCGACCTCCTGCGGGCGCAAGAGACAGAGGCCGATCGCCTCTACCGCGTCAAGCTTGACGCTGAGGCGGCGTCGAGGCGGCAGCGGGAGGAGTTTCTCCCGCAGCTGCGGGAAATTGACCGAGGGCTGGCAGAACTTAGCCAGCCCCAGCCATCCGGGCGGGCATATTACCAGCCCCGGATCGAATTTAAGGAGACCACCTTTAGTATCGGGGCGTGTGATGAGCCCCGGTACTATTGCCGGGAGGAGCTGGCGAAGGCACAGGAGACGTTGCGCTTCCGCCGGGATGCAGTCGCCGGTGACGAGGCGAAGATTGCCGCCGACGCCGAGGCGCAGAAGCTCTTTCTACCTCGGTTTGAAGTGCTGAAGCCTCGTCTCCACCAGCTCGGCTGGAGCTTTAAGTTCCAGCCGGGAAATTTCGGTAACTCCAAGGTTCGGGTCGAAGAGTATTCTTTCGACCTATCCGAGGAGGGGCTAACCCGTCTCAAGACCATCCTCACCGAACGTGAGGATGAGCTTGCTGAGGCGGAGCGCCTGGCAAGCAACGAGGAGCGCATCAAGCGCCTCCTCGACGAGGTAGATTTCCCGGAGGAACTCCAATTCATCTTTGATGAATCGGAGGCAACCAATGAGGAGATTAGAAAGGAGGCGCAGGCCATCCTTGCTGCCAACGAGGCGGCAGACGAGCTTGATGACGAGACGTGGCATGAGCTCGTCCACTGCGGCTATGCCCGCAGGTATGCCGCCATCAAGCGGACATTAGAGCGGTTCGGGGGAGCCAATATTGAGCTAAATATTGGCTCCCAATCCGGGTCGAAACGATTGGCCGGCTTCTTAGCCGGCTAGCCCCGACCCCGAGGATGCGCTTTTGCATCCTCACTTCCAGCCCCCAGGTTACGACCTGGGGGCTATTTAACTTGGAATCATCTACTACTCTAGATCAAAGAAAACACCCCGGCACTCGTAAGTGTCGGGGCTAAAGCTACCAGTCCGTCGACCTCCAATCACTCTCGGCGCAACTAATTAAGTTGCGCTCCCACCTCGCCCGGCGAAAGAGCCATCCCTTGCGAGATAGCTCCTCCTTGAACAGTCTTACCGCCTGCTTCACCTCCTTTGCAGTCGGCGGACGGCTCCCCTCGACATAACAAATGTCGAGGGTGATTGACTTTGTTCTCTGTCTAGACTTTGTCCAGACAGAGAACTTTGTTACCGGGTGCCAGCAATCACCTCCCTTAACCCAGAAGTCTTGGATAATGCCGGACTTCCCTCTCTTAAATCTCTCGTCCCCTCCTTCCAACAGAACAAACTCAATTGTATTGAACTTCCGCACGACACCACTCAACAGCTCGGCCATGATAGCCTCCCTTCTGTAGCCATAGGCTACATCAGTCGCCGCACGGCTTCTCCGTGCAGTCGGTCAAGCCTACCTAGTGTTGATCACCAGCTAAGACTAACCAACCGCACAGAATATGGGGATGTCCGGGGGTAGAGAGAGTGACAGGAGCAGGCTGGCGATATATCAGCAGGCATTCAGAATTGGCTCGTCACACAGTGTAGCTAAAGGTACGAAGCAATTTGCTCACAACTATATTTTCATCATAATACACCGGAATTGCAAGCATAAGCAGCTAGAGCTGGCTTTTCTTAGGTTGATACCTTAACTACAACAATTTGTCTTAAGACTTCGAGTGGCGTTAATTTAGACCTCACCTTGACTGGTTACGTTTATTATGTTACTATAATCGACGCAGAACTTAACAGTGAGGTACTTATGCACAATCGTATCAACGTCTACAATCAGCCAACAGCTGAGATAAACGCCATCACCCATACACCGCCCCATCACGCCGATGAGGTCTTTGCCACAGCTATGTTGGCTATGGTGTCTAACGTTGAGTTGCTCCGCACTCGTAACCCTAAGCTGATTGAGAATAATCCTGATGCTATCGTCTACGACGTCGGCGGCAAGTACGACCCCGGGTCAAAGCGGTTCGACCATCATCAGAGGGACTTCGCTGAGGCTCGACCGGATGGCACGCCTTACTCTTCGGCCGGATTAATCTGGCGGGAATATGGCTCAGATATCGTCAAGAAATTGGGCGAAGACCAACAGATTAGCGATGACGAAGAGATCGTCGCTAAGACTGTCGAGCACGTTGACAATGACCTGATCAAGGATATCGACGCACGGGATAATGGACAAGCCGGTACCGTAGAAGGGGCATCAATCTCATCTATCATCGGCAACTACAATACTCGCTGGGACGTCGACGAAGACCCTAACGAGGAGTTTCTCAAGGCATGTGAGCTCGCCGGCAACATCCTGGAACGTGAGACGCTGATGGCAATCTCACGCTATCGTGGTCGCAAGATCATCGCCAACCGGATCAAGCAAACCTCCGGTAAAGTCTTGGTGCTGGATCAATTTGTCGGTGGCTGGGTGCAAGAGGTGCTGGATTCCGGCGAAGATAATGCCGATGACTTGCTATACGGCGTCTTTCCGGCACGAGACGGCAATTGGAATATCCAGGCTCTGCCGCCCAGTAAAGACGAGATGACTAAGCAGCGTAAGCCATTCCCCACAGCCTGGCGAGGGCTCAATGGTCAAGAATTGAGCGAGACCTCCGGCGTGGATAATGCCGTATTCTGCCACAAGGGTGGCTTCTTCGCCGTGGCTAAGACCAAGGAAGATGCACTGAAGATGGCAAACTTATCGGCTGAAGCCGAAGCTGAGGACGAATAGCTCACCCAAGCTTAAAACATCAAAAAAGAGGTCGCTAGCGACCTCTTTAGTTGTTCATACGCTTGATCTCAGGAGCGATTTTACCAGCTGGCTAGAACTTATTTTTCCGATAACGCTTAAAATTAAAAACGTATAGATGCGCTGTCTGCTCGCTAAAAGTGAGCAAAAGTTTTTATTGAGTACTTCATTTTATTTCTCCTTATTTAATAAATAATTGACTAATTGTTGTTTTGCGTCGCCCCAATATTTATTAGCCTCTTCATAATTCTCATCGCGAATAGCACTAATCGTTCGAGTCTCTCCGTCTGGAATGAAAAACTTATCAACCCAGCGACTGCTTTTACCAGATTCTTCCATAGCTATCGTTCCGTCGCTTCCCCCAATGAATACTTTTGGTTCTTGTCCGGGTTCACAATATGCCCAACAATGCTCGATCCTCGCCTTACGATTAGTCTCATCTTTTAACATATGTAAAAATTTTTCTATGCCAATTTGTTTGTCGAAATATTTACTATAAGGACCAGGCAGTCCGCCAAGTGTATCTGCATAAAACCCAGCATCTGATTTTACTACTGCTTTACCTAGCCGCTCGGCTGCATCCTTAACTGTGTAAGCAACCACTTCAGCACAGGTTTCAGCCTGTATTTCAACTGGTTCAAAATCTGGGTTAAGTATTTCGACTTTAAGACCATGCTTTTTCTCAAAAAACTCCTTCGCCTCGTGCATCTTATCCGGGTTTGATGTTAGATAAATCATTTTCTCTCCTTTCTTTATCTAGTTTTTTCAACTACTTCATATTTTACTATTATGAATATCCGCAACCAAGGCTTTCATTATTAACCACTTCAATAGCCTAGGACTACCTAGCTACAGTGAGACAAAGCTAACCACTTAAACCAAATAGAGCGCTAAGGGGAGTTAGAGCCCTATGAGTACTGAGCTAGGGGTTGTGCAACAAGGCCTTCTGGCGTAAGTATGGCGAAGCTGCCGCTAAGGAGTTGATATAGGCACGAAGCAAAAGATCTAATTGGAATATGGTATAGTAGACAGCGGCAACAACGTTGTCTACTGGCGAGACAAGGATGGAACTGTCATAATAGACAGTGATTCTGACAACCCAATTAGGTACTAGCTACAAAACCTTTTCAACACCATGGATTGCCCGTTGTTCAAAAATTGACGGGCAATCCTCTAACAACACCACATACTAGTAATTTATGGACAAAGAGATATTAGACATAGTCGTTACTAATTTCTTCCCCGAAGCTAACTCAATTGATTATAGGGGTCGCTTTGATTACGACTACCAGCACGCTTACTTGGTCGAGGTTATGGCTAAGCAAGCCAGACGGCCAATCAAGGCCGTGCTCTTCGTCAACGGCATGAGCGGCAAATACACCGAGGACGAGGCGATTATGGAGTTGACAGATGGCCTTGATTCGCGAGGTTGGTTTTCGGCCGACGGAAGCGGTGAGCTACTCGCCGATAGCAGCGATCCCCGAAGCGAGTTTCGGTTGCCAGTCCGCTATGGCTATGACGCGTATTTCACCATGGCTTTAATAACTCGATAACAAATAATCAGAGGTCGGCGTAGCATCCAAGACAAAGACCCCTGCCAGCAGGGGCAAATATCTTACTTATGGTGTGCCCGATACGATTTGAACGTACGACCTTCAGTTCCGCAAACTGACGCTCTATTCAGCTGAGCTAGGGGGGTGTACAACAAGGCCAAAGTGTGAGCGAACTTACTTGCACGGATGGCACGGCTTAAGCTAAACTAATAACTAATCGTCCGCGTCCGATGATACGGTTTATCGTTAGGTGATTTAATTCGTCCTCGTCGCCAAAGCAGATTATCTACCTGAAGCGCATTAGTGGACTTACCGCTCTTCTTCAAATGACGTACAATCAGTTCAACTGCCCAAATAGTCATAGCGCGGATTTCAATCTCCTCGCTACTACCAGCTTTAATCTCAATAAAATTATCGACCTTGCGAGATAAATCTTCTCTATATTTCAGTATGCCGTATTTCCTTAACATCTGCGGTACTTTATAGTCCGCCAAGGCCGTCAGCTCATCTATTCGCGAGATACCATGGTTGCTGACGCCTTGCTGTTCCAATCCGTGCAGGTATGCTGGCACCAGTTGCGCACGTTTATAAAACTGAACCATCTTCCCTTTATAGTTCTCTTCATCGTTAAACACACTTGGTATTTCATCCACTAAATTCTCTACAAGCGTAACCGCATCCCAACCAGACTCGTCCACAATTGCCATAAACGAACCATCGTACCGCTTCGACACATAGTGGCCCAGTGCTTGAAGCATCTCTAGCCGCTCAGAAAATAGCGGGATTTTGCTGTTCCCCTTGAGAATATCGCCAAGATCCGACTCGGATATTGAACGAAGATAATCAGCGGATAGCAAATCATACCCAGATTTAATTGCGCGCCGCATAGCTTTTTGCATGCCGACACTGCCATCATATTCTTTGTCGTCAACATAAACCTTCCACTTTGGCTCGCCCCAAAATGAAAAGTTGATGGCATTATAAACAAATCCGTACGCAATACTCTGCTCAAGCGAAAAGCTTTCGTCTCCCTTGAACAAGTATTGGGGCTTATCAAGCTCATTAGACTGAATCGTATCAACAAAAGCTTTAATTGCCCGTTCGTCGACCGAGACGGCGGCGCTTTCTTTAACTACTATGTCTATTGAGTGCAAAATTCTGTCCATTACCAAATAATATTCTAACTTTTTACCGCTACCCTAACTACTAGCCCGCCTAACACAAAAGCAACCGCCACCATGACCGCAAGAGTGATTACGTGCCAATTTGCCGATAAACCCAAAATGGAGCCGTCTACCAGGCTTGAACTGGTGACCTCATCCTTACCATGGATGCGCTCTACCAACTGAGCTAAGACGGCAACCTCGGATGGTGCTGGGGGAGGGATTCGAACCCCCGAACCCGCAAGGGAGCAGATTTACAGTCTGCCGTGTTTAACCACTTCACTACCCCAGCGTATCACTGCATGGAGCCGATTCTCGGATTCGAACCGAGGACCTGATGCTTACAAAGCAACTGCTCTAACCAGCTGAGCTAAATCGGCGACATTTTGATTCTATCAGACTTGGTAGACAGGGGCAAGAAGTCGTGGTGAACTAGATATTGATCCGACTACGCTGCTTGATCCTAGTTCGGTCACCTTTTTCGCTCATCCGACTGGCGATCCGACGCAGCTTTTCTGCTCGCTCTTCCTCGCCGACTCGGGACAAAGCATCCGCCAAAATACCGAGCGACTGAGGGTTGCGCTCTAGATTGACAGCAGTCCTAAGCTCTTTCACCATCAGCTTCAAGTCACCCTGCTTCTCCAGCACTTTTGCATAGGCGATGTGACGAGAGGCCACATCACTCTCAATATTGATCGCCTGTTCGAAAGCTTGGCGAGCCTTGTCCAGCTGACCAACCTGATAATAAATCAGCCCGACATTATGCAGCGACGAAGCTGATGGCTCTAGACTCTGAGCGATCTCAAAACATTCGATAGCATCGTCAAACTGTTGCTCTCTAGCATACAGGATCCCCAGGCGATTATAAGCTCTGGCGTTGCGCTCATCAAAACGCAGAATGGTCAAGAGTGCCTTCTCGGCTCGCAAGTACTTCTTCTCCCTTAATGCCCCGAGCGAGATGCTCCACAGCTTCTCCAGCTGACTGCTCATCTTTGACGGCTGATCATCCGCCGACGTCTCACGCCACAGCATGACCAAGGCAGCCACCACAGCTATCGCTAGTACACCAAACATACCCTTACATTATAGCATGTCGCTAAGCGTTGATCAGAAGTTAACGGCTAGATTAAGTAGCTGCAAGCGAACGTTGCCGTTAGCCGAAAGCCTATCAGCCGTCTCTGACAACAAATCGAGTCGTCGAGCAATCGTAGCAGCTTCAACCGGACCGCCACCGGCCAGCATCACCGTCAAGATCCGAGCGGTCGCAACACACAGCGCTAATCCACTCTCTCTATCAGCGATCGCATCAATCTGCTCTATCCTATGAGGTCGCTGAGCTTGCATGAACTGCTTTGCCCTGGTCATAGAGATAATATCTAGCTGTGACTGATCGCCGGATTCCACCAGTCGCCTAGTTAGGGCAGGACGATTGCCGGCTAACCATGAGATTTGGTTGGCCAGCCGAGCATCGACACCGTCAAGTAGGCTCCGACACGCTTCGGCTGCTGGCGCTTTGACCCTGATAGTGCCAGTGCGGGATAAAATGGTAGCCGGCAAAGCTGCGATGCGGTGGGTGGTAAAGATGAAATACACCCCGCTGACCGGCTCTTCAATCAGCTTGAGCATCCGCTCGAAGACACCCGGCGCCGTCTGATCAGCGTCATCTATCACAACCGCCAGGCGGTGGTCTCGCTTGTCTCGCAAGATAGTCGGCAACCCGGCGATGTCATCGACATTGATAATAGTCGTCTTCTGCTTGTTGTGGTTAGTCGGCATCAGGTAGACCACATTATTTCCGGCCACCCGATCAGCTAGCGCCCTAGCAATGGTGCCTAAACCCAACCCTGCCACTCCGACTAGCAGTAAAGCGTGGACCGGACTACTCAGATAAGCTTCCAGCTGACGGCGGGTCGCTGGAGCAATGACTAGCTCATCTAAGCCAGGTCGATTAGCCACCGATCGCCTCCTGAAAATCTGCCGGCAATGGCGCAGTAAATATCCGGCGCTTCGCTCCGTCTTGCCCGGGTATGCTAATTTCCAGTTGATAAGCATGGAGCATTAGCCTGTCACCGTAGTGAGCGTGACCATATACCGCATCACCCACAATCGGGCAACCTAAGTGCGCTAAATGCACCCTCAGCTGATGAGTCCGCCCCGTCAAAGGTCTCAGCTCCAGAAGGGCTCGTCCATCAGAGTATTCCTTTTGCACCGTATAGTCAGTAATAGCGACTTTGCCATTGCCGTCAACCACGAAGGTTGCCGGAGCCCGACGGCTACGCCTAATCGGCAGGTTAATCCGAGCAGCCGAATGTCTAGGTAGGCTGCCAACTAATGCCATATAGACCTTTTTGGCCTTCCGCTCAGCAAATTGACGACTAAGATACGAGGTGGTGGCAAGATTTCGAGCACAGATCATCACCCCGCTAGTCACCCGATCCAGACGATGAACGATACCGAGGCGGTTGTTATCGGCATTATCCGCCAGCTCATCAGGGTTAAATTGACTCCGTACATAATCTGCCACAGTCAGCTCCTTAGCTATGCTGCCCTTAGCGTGAACCAGCATACCCGCCGGCTTATTGACGACTATCACATTGTCGTCAGCGTAGATGACATATCGGCGAAATCCAGCCAACCATTCGCCCTCATCAGGAGCGGGTGGAGGTTGAAAGACGACATTATCCGCCTCAGAGATGCTCCTGGCGGGGCGAGTAACCACTTCGCCATTGACCATAGCAACGCCGGTTTTGATCAGCTTCTGTACCAGCGACCGAGGTACACCCTCCCGCTCAGCCAGGTAAGTGTCTAAGCGCACCATAGCTTAGCCGGCGTCAAAATAATTTACCCCGATAGCTCGACGCACCTCAGCTAGCGTCTGCTCCGCCACTGCATTAGCCCGCCCGGATCCTTCGAGCAGCACCCGGTAAACGGCAGGTAAATCCCCCGCCAGCTCCCGACGACGCTGACGAATCGGCGAGAGTAGCTCGTCTAGGACTTCAAAGAGGTACTGCTTGACCATCACGTCACCTAAACCGCCCGCTTGATAACGCTCTTTCAGCTCAGCGATACGTCGCTTATCCTCACCGAAAACATCCAGGTATTGAAAAACGGTGTTACCTTCTACCTTGCCGGGGTCGTTAACATGTATATGACCGGGGTCGGTGTACATCGACATCACTTTGCGCCTCACTGTATCTTGGTCGTCTGATAGATAGATGCCGTTGCCTAGACTCTTGCTCATCTTAGCATTACCGTCCGTACCGGGCAGGCGCCCCGATAAATCATCTTTCGGGATAATTGCCTCCGGCTCGACCAGGCAGTCCGTCTGATAAGTCGTATTAAACGACCGAACAATCTCCCGTGCCTGTTCTATCATCGGCAGCTGATCAACTCCAACCGGAACAAACTTTGCCTTAAAAGCAGTGATATCTGCCGCCTGAGATATCGGGTAGACTACGAAGCCCGCCGGTACACCGCCGCTAAACGTCTTTTGCTTAATCTCGGTCTTGACTGTCGGGTTGCGCTCAACCCGGGAGATGCTTACCAGATTCATATAGTACATGGTCAGCTCAGACAGAGCGGGGATCTGACTCTGGACGAATATCGTAGTAATGGCCGGGTCAAGCCCAACCGATAAATAATCAAGCGCCACCTCAACCAGACTACGGCAAATCTTGTCCGGATCGTGAGCATTATCAGTCAGCGCCTGCATGTCGGCAATCATGACGAAAGGCTGGTAACTATCATTTTTTTGAAGCTCCAGACGACGCTTTAACGAGCCGATATAATGCCCCAAGTGAAGCTTGCCCGTCGGTCTGTCGCCGGTAAGTACGACCTGTTTCATAGTGAGATTATAGCACAATTAAAACAGCCCCCGGTCGAGGGCTGTTGTCATACGACGCTACCAGCCTTGTCTTAGCGCTTCGAGAACTGCTCTTTACGCCTAGCACCCTTGAGGCCGTATTTCTTGCGCTCAACCTCTCGGCTATCTCGACGCAGATAGCCGGCCTTGCTGAGCGTAGCCCTCAAGTCGTCATTGATCGAGGCCAGTGCCTTGGCAATAGCCAGACAGATAGCATCTACCTGACCGGACACCCCTCCGCCTTTGGCTAATACAGTGATGTCATATACACCCTGCTTATCAACTAGTGCCAGCGGATCGGTCAGCTTGGCCACCAGCTCGGCGTTACCACTGAGAAAATCACTCGCCGTTTTGCCATTGATCGTTATATCGCCTTTGCCATCATACAGACGAGCCGATGCCGAAGCGCTCTTGCGTCGACCTAGTCCATAAAAATACTGTTTTGTTGCCATAGCTATTTCACCTCAACTTTCTTGGGCTGTTGCGCCAAATGATCATGTTCTGACGAAGCAAATACTCTTAGCCGAGCTAACCGCTCGCTGCGAAGCTTGTTCTTGGGCAACATACCGCTGACGGATCGCTCCAGCATCTCACTCATCGAGACGGTACTTGCCGAAATCTCTTTCAGCGCTCCCGGGTGCTCGCTGTGTCGATAGTACATCTTGCTGGTACGGTCACCACCATAGCTAATCTTGTCAGCGTTAATTACCACTACGTAATCACCACTATCCATGTGGGGCGTATAGCCGGGGTCATATTTACCGGTCAAGCGATTTGCCACGAAAGAAGCTAGTCTGCCCAGAGGAATACCGCTAGCATCCACTAAGACCCAGCGATGCTCTACTTCACCGGCTTTCTTAGCATAAGTCTTAAACTCCGCCATTACTTATCCTCCTTTTTGCTGTTGCCAGCAGACTGCGCTGACTTCGCCGGCTTCTTCCGGGTCGGCTTATCCGGCTTAGCCACCTCGGCAATCTCATCAACGAACTCAATCGTAGCCAGCTCAGCATTGTCTCCCACCCGACGCTGATCCAGGCGAGTCACCCGCAGATAGCCACTATCTCGTTTCAGCGACGGAACGATCACATCAACTAGCCTATTAGCAGTGTCGACGTTTAGCTTGGCGATCAACCGCCGCCGACCGGCTAGACTACCCTGGCGAGCCACCGTGATCATTTTCTCTGCCTGAGGTCTGAGCTCCTTTGCTTTCGGTAGAGTAGTCGTAATAGTGCCGTGCTCAACGAGAGAGATCATCAGACCACGCATCAAAGCACGCCGCTGATCACGCTCTCTGCCAAACTTTCGACCTCGATATCCATGTCTGTGCATCTTAGTTAGAACTCCAATTCCGCCACACGGGCCTTTACTTCTTCCTTAGCCTTGTTGCCAAAGCCTTTCAGGTCATTCATCTCTTCATCAGACAGAGAAACCAGGTCATTGACCGTACAAATATCGTTACTGATCAAAGCGTTGCTGGTGCGGGCACTCAGCCCCAGCTCCTCAATTGGCATATCCAGTAAGCTGGCCGCGCTTGGCGCCGGTGTCGCAGCACTATCGCTGCCAACCATCTTATAGGCCTTGCCGGCCAGTACTCGATACTGGTCAACTAAGATCGCTGCCGCCTCCTCGAAGGCGTCTACCGGGGTGATAGAGCCGTCAGTATCAATGGTAAGGGTTAGCTTGTCCAGGTCTACACTATCGCCGACTCGAGCATCGCCTACGCTATAGCGAACCCTGGTAACCGGCGAAAAGACAGCATCAAGTGCGATGTAATCAGAGTGAAGGCGATTGGCTGATGACTTCTCAATCGTCTGGTAGCCATGGCCGGTCTCAACCACGATAGTGATGGTTACTTCAGCCGAAGGGTCGTCGATAGTGGCGATCAGTTGATCGGGCTTAACTACTTCAACCTCTGAGTTAGTATTGAGATCACCAGCGGTCAGTAAACCACCCTTCTTAGTCACCGTGATCTCAACCGGTTCTTCGCTATGGCTCTTAAAGGTAACTTCCTTTAGATTCATCATGATCTCGACCACGTCCTCTTTGACGCCGGGTATGGTCGTGAACTCATGTGACACTCCATTAATCTTAAAGGCGGTAATAGCCGAACCGTTGATTGACGAAAGTAAAACCCGTCGCAGTGAATTACCCAGCGTCTGCCCGTAGCCATTAGCTAATGGCTCTATGGTTATCACTGCACTATCATCGCCTAGACTCTCTACGTTGGTAACCGATGGACTTAAGATTGACTTACTCATTTAATCCTCCTTAGCGTGAGTAGAACTCGACGATTAACTGATCCTTGATATCGGGCTCGGCGTCTTCTCTAGCCGGTAGACCGGTCACCTCAAAGGTCATCTTTTTAGCATCGGCCTTTAGCCAGCCGGCCGGTTGAGTCTGAGCATCACGAAACACTTCATCAATGTGCTTAAAGTACTCGGTTTGTTGGGAGCGGGGTCGCACCTCCACCTTATCGCCGGGCTTCAACCTGATCGATGGGATGTCTACCCGTCGACCGTTAAGCAGGAAATGACCATGGGTCACTAACTGTCGTGCCTGTCGGCGGGATACGGCAAAGCCGGCTCGGTAGACGGCGTTGTCCAATCGCCGCTCTAGAAGCTGCAATAGCTTGACGCCAGTCTGCCCCTTCTCCTTAAATGACTCATCGACGATAATCCTAAACTGTCGCTCCAGTATGCCGTAGATGCGTCGTACTTTCTGCTTCTCTCTCAGCTGTGTCAGATAGAGCGATGGCTTACCCTGACGAGCTCCGGCGTGCTGACCGGGTATACCGCTCTTCCTCGCCATCACTTTATGAGCCTTGCGGTGCAAGGCATAACCTTCACGTCGGCTCTGTTTGACGATCGGCGATTTATCTCGAGCCATCCTATGCCCTCCTTTCACGCTTAGCCCGGACACCACCATGCGGTACGCCGGTAACATCACTGATACTTTCGATCTGCATCTCTGCCGTTGAGATAGCCCGGATAGCCGCATCTCGCCCTAACCCGACGCCTTTGACGTAGACATCGACCTTGGTTAAGCCATACTGATTCTTTGCCATCTCAGCCGCCTTTTCGACTGCTATCTGTGCCGCAAAAGCAGTGCCTTTCTTGCTACCTCGAAAACCGCATGCCCCCGAGCTGCTGGCACTTAGAGCATTACCGTGTCGATCGGTAAAAGTAATAATCGTATTATTAAATGTTGCCTGGATATGCGCCTGCCCTAGCGGTACACTTCGCTTTGCCCGCTTCTTACCCTTAGCGGTAGACTTCTTGGCGCCAGCAACTGATTTATTCTCTGCCATATATCAAATTCTCCTCATCATCAGTTTCTTTAAGTCTTACTAGCTGCCTTTGGCTGGCTGCCACCGACGGCAATACGCTTACCTCGTTTGGTACGGGCGTTAGTCCGAGTCCTTTGTCCGTGCACCGGCAGATTCAGCTTGTGACGAAGCCCTCGATAAGAATTGATATCCTTCAGACGCTTGATATTGCCACCCACCATACGGCGCAAGTCACCCTCGACGGTATAGTTAGCATCAATGATATCTCTGATGCGACGCTCCTCGTCAGGTGACAGATCTTTGGTGCGAGTCTCGGGCTTTACATTGGCGGCTCGAACGATATCGCCGGCAATCTTCGACCCGATGCCGTAGACATAGGTCAAGGCAACGACAATCTGCTTGTCTGCCGGTACCTCAATATTTGCAAATCTAGCCATGATTTAACCTTGCCTCTGCTTATTTCGAGGTTTTTTCTTGTTGATAACTCGCAAGCGACCCTTGCGACGCACCAACTTGTCGTCAGGGCTACGCTTCTTAACGCTAGCTGACACCTTCATAAGTCGGCTATCCTTTCCCACTGCTTCCCTACAGTGAAATTAATGTTTTTCATCACGTAGTCGAAAGCTGATTCTTCCCTGTGTGAGATCGTACGGGGTCATCTCAACCTCAACCTTATCGCCCTGCACTAGCCGAATGTAGTGTTTACGCATCTTGCCGGATACGTGAGCGATAATCGTATGGCCGTTCTCAAGCTCAACTCGAAACTTGGCGCTCGGTAGTGCTTCCACCACCACACCAATCATCTTGATTACTTCCTTGTTTCCAGCCATATTAACTACAGTGGTGTATTATACACCACTACCTGGGGTTATTGCAAATACCCGAGGGAAAAGTCTCAACTATTCTTGGCAATCAGATAGCCATACAGATAAAGAGCGTCTATTTCTGCGAAGAGGAAGAAGCTTGCAGAATAGCATCCTTGTTCGACTTGACTTCTGCCTTGAGCTCGTTCATCGTCTGCTCCACTACCTGTGGATAATCAGGACGGGTATCCTGTAGCCACAGTAGTGATCCATAGCTACCGAGGATATCGGCCTCGCTAAGGTCGGTATTATTAGCCTTGAATTGCTTGAAGGCCTCATCGTTCTCATAGTTAGGAGCATGCTCGGCTAGCCACGATTTCATCCCATTGATGTCGCCATCCATGAAGTAGCCGAATTCATCCAGCTTCTCATCCGACATACCATCAGTCAGCTTCTCACCCACCCGCTCTTGCAAGGTGTTGCGCAGAAACTCCTTGAAGTCCTCTCGCTCCTGCCCCTTTAGGCTGTCTACACCTAGTTCCTTTAGTAAGTTGTCGTCGATCTGAAACATTTTACCTGCCCTCGTTTAATCTTATAAGCTTAAGTATATCACACTTACCGTCACTCCAGCCCTCATTCTTCACTCTATTATCATTTCCTTCAGACCCGCCTGGCTGGCTCGTGCACTGCTGAGCTTCAAGCGTGCACAGTCTTCAGGAAATGACTGACGCAGACGAAGGACGAAAGACACCCTTAGTGCGGCAAGAGATAATGTGCGTAAGAGTAGGGCGATGTGGTTGACGAAGACTGTTGATATAACAGCTAGATAGCAATTGCACGTGGTGTCTTATGCGTCGCCAGCCTGTCCAGCCGATACCGGCAAAGTCTGCCTTAGTGTAGTGAAGCGTGATTTTATGCCCTTCTTGCTTGATATAGTGTAACGTTATGTATCGTGCTGGGGTCTGAGGAGACCATACGCCCTGCTCTGAGCTACAAGACTTAATATTTATACGTACGTAATTTCCCCTGGTCTCATTACTTAGTCTGATTTCAATTAAAGCAGACACTCTTAGGTACGAGTAGTACAGTGTGGTTGACGAAGGCTGTTGATATAGCAGTAAGCTATCCAGTGCACGTGGTAGATTATACGGTGCCAAGCCTGAGGAGACCACCTGTACTACTTGCGCGCCATAGGGCTATGCTTGGAGGGAAATTACAGACCATGCTATGAGCTGCAAGCTTTCGTAAGTAATTACACCTGAGGAGATCACCTGTACTACTCGTATGCCACAGTACTGTGTATAGAGGGAAATTATGGACTCCACTTTAGACTACAGACAGCATCGCAGAGCACCAAAAGCCCCCTCTTAGGGGGGGGCTTAGCTTAGAACCTGTGGCTTGCTCTTGTGGCTTAGCTTTGGTTCTCTTCTCCTTTTTGCCTATCTAGCGGTTAGCGTACTTACGGCTACGGATGTAGGCGGTAAGAGCTCCGGCTAGAGTACCCAGTCCCAGGATAGCGGCTATGGTGTTGTCGCTAGTACCGGTCTGAGCGATGACCGATGGTGTGGTCGGAGCCGGTGGTGTGGTCGGCGGCGTATTAGGAGGTGTGGTCGGAGGTACGTTCGGCTTGCAATCTACGTCAACGATGGTAGTTACTTCGTTGTTGCCGTTATTGTCCT
>ERZ772955.808-NODE-808-length-22563-cov-22.770082_pt1 | contig 22563 bp, 19 predicted proteins | sample MGYA00511133_ERZ772955 | MGnify/ENA primary metagenome ERZ772955 (study PRJEB29015, sample SAMEA2737914) | human oral metagenome | biome: human oral; feature: human-associated habitat; material: dental | place: China | collected 2149 ... | reverse complement strand
GAGGGCACCGAAAACAATACCTCTTTTACCTTTTAATAAGTTGTAACTCATAATCCCATTATTGAAATTTGGTGTAAAGGTAAGCAAAAAAGGTTGATTTGGCAAGAATTTATACATAAATAACATCTGGATGCCAACTGGAATTATATGTTTTTTCGTAAATTTGCAGCATCCTTCCGAAATGGCAGAAACTTCAGCAGAAGCCTGAAAGGGGGATGACATATATGGGAAAACGTTTACTAACGCTTTGTTCTTGGCGATCTGAAACTTCGCAACTTTCAACTACTGTCAAGGATGAGGCAACGGTAGATGCCTTGTGGATGTGTGTACATCTAGCTCGGAGTATGCTCTATCGCCAGATAGGGTATCCCTTGGGTGAGATATATCATATCGGCGTGGCTTCTACGTTGCTCGTTCAACAGGAATGGGTAATGCGAAGGCCTCAGATCGCTGGACGGGTGACGGTACAGCGGTCCACGCTTTCTTTATGTTTTATCAAACCAGAAAGGCTTGTTGGGACCAGTGCAGGCAGCAGCCGTAATTTATGAACTTATTATAACCCCGTTTGTTTACCTGTTGTTTTGTGATGTGCCCGCTTTTACAGGCTTCCCTCAGACGGGCAATGCCGCTGTCACGCCTATAGGCATCCCTCTTTACACGTTTCTCGGAATAGCAGACAATGATTCGTTCTCCATTCTGTCGCTTGTATCCATGGCACACCCTGTCTTTCTTGTCCAACGATAATATCCATTGCCTGATGCTTGTGCTCCCACTCTTGATGTGTGCTCCGAGTATATACTTGTAGTCGGCCTTCCGCAACAGTGCTACGTTATTCTTGTTCATCTGCCCGGAGTCAGCCACGACAACAAAATCGTTACCAAGCGTGAAACGCTGCCTGAAGTCATCAACCATCGGTATCATCGTGAAATATTCTAATCATTACTCTTTCTAATTGGGCACAATTCGGGAACATTCATAAAACAAGAAAAAGCTAAGCGTCGAGTAATCAATTACTTAGCTTTTTACTTTGTACCCAGACCCGGTACAATGCCGTGAAAACAAGAGAAATTAAAAGAATATATTTAATTGATAATCAATACTTTATAATTTTCTTATATTTAGCTATTTTGCTCATTTTCGCCTGTTTTTGGTTAAATAGTACACTTTTAGTACACTTTGACTTTCGGGAATTTTTAGTATCTTTGCAAAATAAGAAAACATCTGAAAATTAATGAGTTAATGGTTTTATCCGGTTTGATACACATTTAGGTACATAACTATCAATTATGGCAAAATTAGAAAATAAAGCAAAGGAAAAGCCGAAATTAGAGCAAAATGTGCTGTCTGATGGTCGGATAAGTCTGTATCTGGAGTATTATCTCGGTAGAGAAGAAACACCAGTTTTAGATGACAACGGCAATCCCGTTTTGTACGAAACTGGCAAAATGACAGGTAAGCCCAAAGTTCACATTAAACACAACAGGCGAAAAGAGAATTTGCAGTTGTATTTGATAGCCAAGCCCCGTACCCCTGTGGAACGGCAACAGAATAAAGAAACGCTTGAACTGGCTGCCAAGATCCGTGCAGAGCGTGAACAGCAGTTTAAGGAGAGCATGCTTGGCTATCGTTTGAAAAAAGATAGAAGTATCAACTTCTTAGACTACTATCAGGCTTACATAGATAGTTACACGAAGAAAGACCTGCGAATGATTAAGATTGCCTTGAATCGTTTTAAGGACTTTCTGAAAGAGTACTACCCTCTCTATGAGTTTAGCATCAAGCCCGATCTGATAACCAAAGAAATGATGGAACGATTTGTGAAGTATCTGCAATCACGAAGTGTTGGCGAAGGTGCAAAGAGCATCTACCAGCGTTTTAAGAAAGTTGTACGCTATGCCATTGAGCATGAAGTCATGTTGAAAGACCCGTGTAAGGGAGTGGTGTGCAAGGTCGATGACCAGATTTTACGCAAAGATGTGTTGTCAATGGATGAAATCCAATCACTCATTCAATGCCATTACGATAATGAAAACCCCAATGTAAGACGAGCCTTTATTCTATGCCTATATTGCGGTCTGCGCTTCTGTGATGTAAAAGACCTTACCTATAAGAACGTAGATTATACCAATCGCTTACTGAAATTTGAACAGAATAAGACCAAAGGACATTCTACACATAGTGGCGTCATTATTCCTCTCAATGACGGCTTACTCTCTTTAATAGGTGAAGCTCCTGAGGATTTAAATTCCTCTATCTTCAACCTCCCCTCATATGAGAGTTGCAGTAAATCAGTAAAACGCTGGGTAAAGCGTGCAGGCATTAACAAACACATCAGTTGGCATTGTGCTCGCCACAGTTTTGCAGTGAATATCCTAAATAATGGTGCTAATATTAAGACGGTAGCCAGTTTGTTAGGGCATAGTGGACTGAAGCACACCGAGAAATATACTCGTGCAGTGGATAAACTGAAAGAGGATGCTATAAACAGCCTACCGGTACTCAACTTGTGATAAATGTTTCTTTCTATGCAAAAAATCTTTCTAATAGGTAAATAGCATAGAGACGAAAGAAGTTTAATCCAAATTATGTATATACACAGATGTATGCCAAACAAGAAAAGATAAAACAGACTTGCAACGGTGATCTAAAGTGTCTGAAATTATAAGAGAAATATTCAAGTATTTTCTAAAATGGAAATTATTTTGTATTTTTGCAATCAAATTTATATCGTATGGCAAATAAAAATTTGAATCGATTAAGGATTATCCTTGCAGAGAAGAATCTCTCCAATAAATGGCTTGCAGAGCGTCTTAGGCGTGACCAAACTACCATTTCCAAGTGGGTGACAAATACCACACAGCCAAATTTAGAGATGCTCTTAAAATTATCAAGAGTTTTAGAAGTGGATCTTGAAGAGTTAGTGAGGAAAGAAGAAATAGACGAAGTATAAACTATTATTTCATTATTTATAGTGAAAAAGAAATTCATTGACACAACAGATTCACATCTTTTATGTGGAGATTGCATAAAGACAATGCAATCTATTCCAACAGAGACAATTGATGCTGTAATCACCGATCCCCCATATAATATCGGACTATTCATGCATGAAAGGAATACAAATCTAAAGAAAATGCGTGAAAACCAATTTGCTTATGCGGGATGGGATAACATGGAATACAAAGCATGGAAACGGAAAATGTCACGTTTTCTTACCCAATGTGCCAGAGTTTTAAAAAAGAGAGGAACATTAATAATATTCATGTCTATTATAAAGATAGCGGACATTATTGAATTGGCAACGAAATTAGGCTTTTATTACAAAACAACTGGTGTTTGGCATAAAACAAACCCAATGCCACGTAACATGAACCTGCAGTTTGTCAACTCTACAGAGTGCTGGATTTATTTTATCTATAAAGGGACATCTGGAACTTTTAACAATGATGGAGATGTCAAACATGATTTTTTAGAAAGTTCCGTCTGCCCAAGTTCAGAAAAGAAATTTGGAAAACATCCTACTCAAAAGCCCTTAAAGATATTGAAAGAGCTTATTGGTTGCGTGACCAATGAGGGAGATATTGTTCTCGACCCATTTATGGGTAGTGGTTCAACTTGTGTGGCGTGTGACATTTTACGCCGAAGATATATTGGTATAGAAATAGAAAAAAAATATTTTGATATTGCAAATAGTAGAATCCAATATTTAGATAAAAGAAGATGAATGTTGCAGATTTATTTTCAGGTGTAGGCGGCATGTCGGAAGGATTCCGGATGGCAGGCTTTGACATCAAATTCGCCATAGAGTTTGATAAAGAAATTGCTGCTGCATATAAAAAAAATCATCCTAATACTGAAGTGATAGCCGATGATATTTGCAATGTTGATGTCAAAACCCTTCATGCAAAATATCCGCAAATAGATGTTGTAATGGGTGGTCCACCTTGCCAAGGCTTCTCTCAAAAAGGGAAACGTCTTAACTTAAACGACCCACGTAATTACCTTTTTCAACAATTTGTAAGGTTCGTAGATGAGTTGAACCCCAAATATTTTGTACTTGAAAATGTACCTAATATTATTACGACATCTAATGGCTATTTCAAAAAACAAATCGTAGATGCTTTTGAAAAGTTAGGGTACAAAGTGGCCTATGGTGTTCTATGTGCTGTAGATTTTGGAGTTCCACAAGACAGACATCGTGCGGTGTTTATTGGTCAGAAGAATAAACTTGAAGTTAGTCTGCCTTCCCCTGTAGGAAATAGGACTACAATAAAGGATGCTATCTATGATTTACCTTTCATAGCTTCAGGCGAAGGTAAAGAAGAGTGCCAATATACAAAAGAAGCTATCTCGGATTATCAGAGATTGATGAGAAAAGGCTGTAGAATTTTGTACAATCATGTAGCAACAAAGCATAATGATTTAGCGTTAAAAAGATTGGCAATGATACCCAAAGGGGCAGGAAGGGAAGTCCTTCCACCAGAGGAAAGAACAAAATCTATATATAGTGGAACGTGGTCAAGAATGATAGAAGACGATATATCTGTGACTATTACAACAAGATATGACACACCTTCTTCTGGAAGATTTACCCATCCCATACTAGATAGGTGTATTACGACAAGAGAAGCAGCACGTATTCAATCCTTTCCTGATACTTTTAGATTTTATGGTTCTAAAACAAGCCAAATGAAACAGGTTGGAAATGCAGTTCCACCATTATTAGCAAAAGCCATTGCAGAACAAATAAAAAATAATGAAAAATGAACTACCCACAAGCAGCGAAACCACTTAAAGCCAATGATGCAAAGCTTGGTGGCAAGTACAGAATGAGTAATATTCGTAGTTTTATTGCTCTTGTATATCTATTGTATATAAGCTGTGACAAGAAGTCCTCCGTTGATTATTCAGACGGAGAAAGTAGACAAAATCAATTGCAACTTAAAAGAGAGTTTTTAGAGAAACTTCGTGATTTCCTTGGCATTGATGCCGATAGTGTTGTCTCTAATAATCCTCTCTTAGCTGGTCAGTTTGAATACATCCTTGTTACAATGGAAAGAATCTTCCGCTTAGGTTCAGTACGATTTAATAACTCCTCTTATAATAATTCAAAAGAAAGAACTGGTGGAATAAGATACCCCAAGACCCTATTGTTCTCGACAAATATGTTTGTTCTTGACCTAATAATCTCAGGGTTTAGTGAAGAAGTAAAGAGAACCAGTTTGAAGGAATGGTTGAAAAATCAAAAAGCAAGCAATTCTGTTTTTGAAAAGAAGGTTACGCAGTTCCTCACAATTTGCTCGGAATATGCCCTGTTTAGAGTAAGACTCTCCGATAATGAAGAGGTGATTTATAGACCAATCGGTATTTACGAACAGTTGACTAATGAGGGCGAAGTTTCTATCATTGATAGTAGAGAACAAGCTGGCACATCGAGTATCTACAACAATGTTCTTAAAGAAGGACTTAACCCTTGGCTTGATTCTAGAAAAACTGATAGAATAAAGTTCAACAATGATACAGATATTGCGCAGTATCTTGAAATGCTCAGGACTTCTCTAAAAATTGAAAAAGTTAGTGAAGATGATATTACTGTTCATCAAGCTGGTATCAAGATTAGTAATAAAAAAAATATAATAGAAACGAGTGCCTCTCCATTTCTTACTGCCATCCGTACCAAGCCGTTTTTGTTGCTTACTGGTATTTCGGGTACTGGCAAAAGCCGTATTGTGCGTGAGTTTGCATTTAAGTCCTGTCCCAAGTACTTGCAGGACAAGGAAGGTATAACTCCTGGCAACTATTGCATGATTGAAGTGAAGCCCAATTGGCACGACTCAACAGAGCTGTTGGGGTATTACAGCCGATTAGGTAAGGCTGGTTATTTGTTTACGAAGTTCGTAAAGTTCTTGGTGAAGGCAAAGATGTTCCCAACTGTTCCATTCTTTGTGTGTCTCGATGAAATGAATTTAGCACCTGTGGAACAATACTTTGCTGAGATTCTGAGTATATTAGAAACTCGCAAGCATCCAAAAAATGAGGAAACTGGTGAGACTGATATAACTATGGTCAAAACAGAGACAATAATCGATGCACTATATTTCCGTGAATTGTCAGAAATGTCACACACTAAGAATACACAAACTGGAGAACCTTTCAGTAGCTATCTGACGGATAGAGACATTTACCTTAAGCTCTTCGGTATTGATACCGAAAGCAATATAGATGTAGAGGTGGGCAAACGTACAGATTTAACAACAGAAGGTCTAACCCTGCCAGACAATGTCATAATTATCGGTACAGTCAATATGGATGATACAACGCATCAGTTCTCTCGCAAGGTAATTGACCGTGCCGTGACCATCGAAATGAATGGTGGCAACCTGCGTAATATGTTCGGTGGTAGCAAAAACTTGGAGTATCTTCCTGAAGAAGAGCAACAGAAATGGCAGAATGCGTTCACTCGTCGATATGTGACTGCTGACGAAGCTTTAGAAGCACACCCAAATGAAGCAGAAGAACTGATGGATAAACTTCCAACATATTTGGAGCAAATCAACTTGGCCTTGAAAGGAACTCCCTTTGAGGTTAGCTATCGTGTGCTGAACGAACTGACCATTATGGTTGGGGTGATGCTCGGCGAAGGTAAGGAATTAGATGATGCTATCGCACAATCTGTAAACAATATTCTATTGATGAAGATTTTACCACGCATTGAAGGCGATGCGGAAATGTTCGCTATGTCAAGAGAATATAAGACAAAAGTTGGCGTGTCGTATGATAACCGATTGGAATGGTTAAAGGATATTGCACCAGACATCAAAGAACCATTGGCTGATGTAGAATCAGATAATGACGATACAGAAGAAAAGACAGAAACTGTCAAAGGGTACCAACAAACGGCAAAAGAGAAGATACAGGAAATGATTGACCGACTGAACAATCAGGAGTTCACTCGTTTCTGGCCATAATCATATAGAATTGGCTTATGCAAACAGAGGTTTTAAGATTCACACATCCCGACTATGAGGTGATTGTCCGTACACAGGACATAAGCTATTCGTGGGAACGCTTCAGAGGGCGTATCAATTATACAAGGAAAGACAATCCCAATATTGATGCGCCAGAGGCATATTGTCGTTATACCTCGAAAGATGAATGTAAGCTGTGCCTATATAGTCCAATAACAGGAAAGAAAACGGATGATGAAGAGGAAACAAGACTTGAAGATGGTAAGGTGTGGGATAATCTATGGCCTGTCATCTATGAGACCTGCAAATATCAAATTCGTTTACTCTTCCATGGAGTAGATAAAGACTCTGTACCGGAAATACTTCATGTGCGAAAAGACGTTGAGGACAGTTTCTTTGTAGATGAGGAATTGAATGGAAGGGAAGAAAAATCCCTTACGGGAGAGTTGGATTTCCTGAATGAACCAGGTGTATTCAAACTCGATTTCTCTTATCATAAGAATGGAATCCGTAAGGACTGTTATGTTACGTTTGATGTAGTATCGCCAAAACTCGACACCAAAAACGATTATAAGTCACTTCTGCGAGAAGTCAACGAGGAATACGAAAACGTCATCTATCGTTATTTGAGTATCACTCTTCAGCAGTTCAGCCGAGGAAGAATCAACACCGATGCTACATGGATGGCTGCATTCCAAAGCGTTGTGGATGACTACGTGAAGAACATAAAACGTGTGATACAGAATCCACACTCACAGATTGTTAACTTCCGCACATCAAAAAAAGCGGAGCAGATTAAGTTCTGGACTCCTGCTATGGAGGAACGATATGGAGAAGTGGAAAAGGAAGACAAACTTGAGGAGTATTACTTCGGCTATAATGAAGTGCGCTCTACCCACGACACGATGGAGAACCGTTTCGTGAAATATACTCTTCAGAGCATTGGGCGACGACTTTCTTCAATAATAGCAACTGTGCTCAGTTCCTCGCAAGAAGAATTATCTGAACGTCATCGCCAGATTTGGACTGACTATCAAGATTCTCTAAGAAGGCTATCGAAACACCCATTCTTCAAAACTGTAGGCCGCTTTGACGGCATGAAACAAGAAAGTCTTGTGTTGCAAAGCCGATTGGGTTATCAGCAAATATACAAGGATTGGTTGAAACTGAAACGAGGAATTGACTTGTATAATGGAGCTGCGAACATTGGTACTTTGCAGATATGGGAAATCTATGAGTTATGGTGCTTCATCAAGATGAAGAAACTTGTGACAGATGTTATAGGCATAGAACATAACAAACCATCTCATAAACAACTGATAACAGAACCTAAAGGAACTCTACTCAATCCGTTTACAAACTCTTCCTTGGAACATGTCGTGGAATATCATTACCCCAAAGCCGAGGAGAGTGATACGGATGAACGTAAGGCACAACTTGCTTCTCACGAGGGGGATGTGGTCACTCTTCATTACCAACATACGTTTAACCGCACAAGTGGTAAAGGCGAATATGGTATGAGTATCAATACCGCAACAACAGAGCAACGCCCAGATATAGTTCTCAATATTCGCAAGACATCGGGAGAAGTTGTCTTGACATATTTGTATGATGCAAAGTATCGTGTCATCAACGACAAGATGCTTGACAAAGATTTTGAGGAACAAGACTTTGTTGAGAACGTCAACATGCCTGGCGGTGACTATCCTCCAACAGATGCCATCAATCAGATGCACCGTTACCGTGATGCTATCTATTATAGCAAGGAACATGAGCCGTATCATTCAAAGGAGATAATTGGTGGCTATATTCTCTTCCCTGGTCGTGGTAGCGATGAATATATCAAGAAGCGTTATTACAGTGCGAGTGTGGATAGCGTAAATATCGGTGCATTCCCTCTGTTGCCCAATAGCGATTCCTTGTTGAGAGCGCATTTGGATGACATTTTGATGAAATATTCGGCAACTGATACCCATGTGGCAAAAGCCAAACCACAACGAACATTGGCCTATGTCACCGAAGACGAAAAGGCAGGAATGTTACCAGATGATTTGGTGATGGTGGCGATTGCTGGCAGCGAAGAGAAACGTCAATGGACATTTGACAATCTTTGGTACAACATACCTTTGGATAAAGTTGCCGACTCTCCATGGAATCAGGCAAAGTATCTACTCTTGTATGTCAAGGGAGAGAAGTTTGTGGGCAATCTCTGCAAGATTGTCCGAACAAAACATGACGTATGGACAAAAGAAAAGTTGGAAAAAGAAGACTATCCTGACGCTCCGAGCCATTCTGCCTATTTCATGATTCGAATAAGGAAGCCAAGTGAAACAGATGCTGAATTGCAAAATCTGCTATTCAATGTCAGAGACATCCCCTATAAGCATTGGGGAAACGAACGTATGGCATTCATGCTTGTCAAGTTGAATAACTTGGAGAATGTTGTTGATAGAGTGTAAATGAAATCAGATATTAAAATGGGAAAAATATATTTGTACAAAACAGCAAACAAATCCGTCTCCTACGATGAAGAGCATTGGTATGTTGATAATAATCCTCAACAGCAAAATGATGGTGATGGTATTACCGAATTTAAGAACTATGCTGCGTCAGAGGCATATCGTTTAGTCGCTAGTGATATTAGTAAATATACTAGTCACTTCAAAAATGTCGCAGTTTTAACCGCGGCTGGCACTTCTATGGAGAATGGAGTGCATGGTGGTAAAGCGCGAACAGAACTATGGCAAAGTTATGAAGGAGAAATAAATGCTATTAGCTCTGCAATTACTAAAAAAGATGGCATTTTACAAGATAAATGCCAGTCAATTATTGAATCAAAAAACATTGAAGATTTTTTGTCATTCACAATTTTGTATGAAAAGTTGAATGGAGAAATTAAGGATAAGGAAGGAAATTCTTTAAGATGTAAATTAGAGAAAAAAATAGCAGATGCTTGTAGATTGATACTAGACGAGAATAATAGACATCATCAAGATTTCATTAGAAAGTTAACAGCACGTAAGCCAACAGAACCACGTGTTCAGTTATATACGACGAATTATGATACATTGTTTGAGCAAGCAGCCCAAAGAATGAATTACACTATTATAGATGGTTTTTCATTTTCATATCCACGTATTTTTAATGGGATTAACTTTGACCATGATGTTGTATATAGAGAACGTACAAGAATAAAAAACGAAGAAAGTTTTATTCCTAATGTCATACAACTTTTCAAGCTGCATGGAAGTATCGATTGGGAGAAAATTGATGGTAAAATTTATCAAAAAGAAACGACTGACCAACCATGTATCATATACCCAGCAAGTGAGAAATATGAAAGCAGTTATGAACAACCATATTTTGAAATGATGTCACATTTACAGAGTACTCTTAGAAAAGAAGGAACTCTGTTGATTGTGGCTGGTTTTGGATTTCAAGATAAACATATCCAAAATGTAATCAAAGAAGCTGTACTTCAAAATCCTAATTTCCACTTACTTGTAGTATGCTTCGGTATGAAAAAAGTGGTAGAAGAAGGAAAGGATGAAAAATGGGAAGAAAGTGGCATTACGCATGAATTAGTTCCAGACTTCATTTCTGAAGATGGAAATGTGGCTCAAAATGTGACAGTTCTTTTTTCAAAGTTCAAAGCCTTCGTTGAGAAATATCCATATAATAGTTCTTATGAAATAGACAATACGAATAATTATGAAGCCATTCGACCATAACAAGTTTGTTGGATATGTTTGTGAGGTCACCCCACAATATGTTCGTTTGCAGATTCCTTCTGCAAAGCTTTTGCGTACATTCTATTATAATGGAGAAATTTTCTTAGGTGGTTCTGTCGGAAGTTTTGTGGTTATAGAAGGACAAGAATATGGCTTTTTAGGGAGAGTGTTTGAGCTGAATCTTCCACAAGGTGAAAGAACCGAAATAACGGACAAAAGTATAAATGAAGAGGAAACTCAATTCCATCCTATTGCAAAGATAGAATTGCTTGCTCTTTTTGATATATACAAACCAGAGACAATAACAAAAACTGTTTCTCGTTATCCCTCAGTAGGTGCAAAAGCCTTTTCGTGTTCAGACGAACAAATAGGCGCATATATTTCTGCTTTCGGTGTGAAAAATGACGATAAGGATGTCCCTTTTGCTCCATTCGGGAAATTAACATCAAACAATGCTTTGTGTAATATATCTCTTAACTCTCTCTTCGGTCGCCATTGCGCAGTTTTGGGTACGACTGGAGGTGGAAAAAGTTGGACTGTCGCAAAACTTATAGAACTTGCATCAGAATATTCAGAAAACAAGTGTATTTTGATTGATGCTACGGGAGAATACTGTAATATTAATAATATACAAAACATAGAATTAGGTACTGGAGACTACATTTTTGATTATACAAATTTGTCTATCGATGAATTGTACTATTTGCTACATCCATCTTCTAAAACACAAGTGCCCAAATTAATGGAAGCTATAAGATCTTTAAAAATGTCCAAACTTGACACGAATACAGAATTAGCTTCATATTATAAACAAGACTCACAAGGTAGTTCTATTGTAGGCAATATTTACAAATCAAAAAAAGCAAAACGACCATTTGAAGTCTTCTATTACAATCATATTGTGGATATAGAAGACAAATCATGTAATTTTAATTTTAATCTTCTTGCTGCGCAGATTACAAATGAATGCATTTGGGATTCTGACAGAATTAATTCTTCATTGTGGGGAGACAGAAACGAAACAGATGTTTCCAATTGTATCAGCTTAATATCTCGCATAAATAATGTGATGTCAACATCCGAATATAATAAGATTTTTGGTTTTAGAAAAGATACTATTCCCGATGCGAAAGATTTGCGAAAAGGCATACATGACTTTATACAAGATAAGAACCATAGTATCCTTCGATTAGACTTTTCAAAGGTGAGTTTTGATTATCAAGTAAGAGAAATATTGGTAAATGCAATAGGAAATCATTTGTTGAATGAAGCAAGAGAAGGACTGTATAAAGATAGTCCAATAATTGTATTCATAGACGAAGCCCACCAGTTTTTAAATAAAAGTATTGCAGACGAATATTTTTCTGCGAAACCTCTTGATGCTTTTGAGCAGATTTCAAAAGAAGCACGTAAGTATGGACTTTTTTTGTGTATAGCTACACAAATGCCACGAGATATTCCATTAGGGACACTGAGCCAAATGGGCACATTTGTTGTTCATAGATTGATAAATGAACAAGATAAAAAGGCTGTAGAGAACGCCGCTTCGGCTGCGAATAGGAATAGTCTATCATTTTTGCCGATTCTTGGCGAAGGGGAAGCTCTGCTTGTCGGAGTTGATTTTCCGATGCCATTAACGATAAAAATCGATGCTCCCAAAAGGGTTCCAGACTCTCAAACACCAAAGTTAAAGAAAAAGACAGAAGCCATTTCTCCCCTCTAACAGAAACTTAAACAGGCGAATAGAATAATAACGTAAAAAAACTTGTTAAAGTAATATGGAGCTACAAGAAATAAGAACTCGAAAAGAGGATCAGACTTTTGATTTTAAAAGTATTCAGATCGCCCCGAAAGCATTGGCTATTACCATCGTGGCATTTGCTAATGCTGATGGTGGTGATATTGCTGTTGGTGTGTCCGATAAGACGAGAAAGATAGAGGGGGTTGACCAGCATACGGAAAAGTTGAATGAGCTGCTGCGTGTTCCTTTGGATTTCTGTAACCCAACCGTATCTATTACCAGCGAGTTGTTACCATGTACGGATAAGGATGGAAACGAGAACCATATTTTATTGATGCACATTCCTGCCAGCTCTGAATTGCATGTCAATCAAGCTGATGAAGCCTTTATGCGTGTCGGTGACAAAAGTAGGAAATTGTCTTTTGAGGAGCGCATACAGCTGATGTATGACAAGGGCGAGCGCTACTATGAAGATACGGCTGTGTATGGTGCTACGGTTGATGACATTGATATAGCTGCTGTAGAAAGATATACAGAATTGATTGGTTATACCAAGTCTGCCAATCAATATCTACATGAGAATAATGGCTTCATAACTACCAATGTTAAGGGAGAGGAGCAAGTTAGTGTAGCTTGTATCCTGTTGTTTGGTAAATATCCTCAAAAGTTCTTTCCTCGTGGGCGCACTCGTTTCATCCGTTATAAAGGTACAGAGGAACGAGTGGGTGCAGAGATGAACGTAATTAAGGATGTAACCTTTGAAGGAACTATACTTGATCAGGTGAAAGCCACGATAGCTTATCTTGAAACCCAAGTAGAGGAACATACATTCCTTGGACAACATGGGCAGTTTGTAACCCATAGAGATTATCCAAAGTTTGTGATACAAGAAATGGTAGTCAATGCTTGCTGCCACCGCGCCTACAATATTAAGGGTACGGAAATCCAAATAAAGATGTTTGACAATCGTTTGGTATTTGAGTCGCCCGGTAGATTACCCGGAACGGTCAAGCCTTCAAATATTCGCCATACACACTTTTCACGAAATCCCAAAATAGCCCAATTTTTTAAAGCATACGACTATGTGAAAGAATTTGGCGAAGGCGTAGACCGTGTGTGCAGGGAATTGGAAGCTAATGGTACACCACATCTATCTTTCCATCTTGATGATTTTATTTTGAAAATTACAGTACCGAAGGTGGCAGAAACCGAACCGAATCGAATCGAAAGGGTAACAGAAAAGGTGGCAGAAAATAGCAATAAGGTAGCAGAAAAGGTGGCAGAGGCAAATAAAAAGGTAACAGAAAGATTAATTGAAAAGGCTAATGCTCATGGAGAAAGATTAACGGCTAACCGAATCAAGATATTGGAACTGATGTTAGAAGATCCCTATATATCGAGGGCAGATTTGGCTAAAAATATAGGAATTAGTGAAACTTCCATCTATCGTAATATTGAAGTTATGCGTGGCAGATATCTCCGTCGTGTTGGACCAGATAATGGTGGCTTTTGGGAAATCATAGAATAATATGGTGATATAACAAGCCCAACCTACATCTCGTTTGGTTGGGCTTGCTTCGTAGAGTATTATTTCAATTTCTTCTGCATCAAGCTATCAGCCTTAGATTTTAGTTGCAAGTCGTATCCGTCTGCTTTTTCCTTGATTAGCTTGATAATCTTTTCATTGCGATGAATGTCAAACACATCATTGAGCCATAGGATTTCCTTAGAACTACAACCTCGCCATACTCTGATGATACGAAACTTCAAGGCATCATCTTCATATTGCTGTTTGCGTTGCCACAAGAAGTAATTGCCGACCAAAGAAACAAGACAGAGGATAGACACTGCCACTACAGTAGCAAAGACTTTCGACGATTTGATTTCAAAACTGTGTCTGTGAAGCAATTCCTGTGGTTGTAGATGCTCTTTCTGCTCCTGTCCCTCGTTCAGCATGGCCCAGATGCTTGTCGTCAATTTGTCTATGGACTTAGCCTCCTCGTCCTTGATGCGTTTTTGTACATCAATGTACTTATTAAGTACGTCTTTCGTCCGCTGTTCATACTGGTTAAGCAATCCTTGTTCTTGCTGTTTGTCACTTTGTACGGTTGTAGATGGAACAGGGAGAGAAATAGGACTGTTCTTCTTTTCTTTCAGTTCCTTTACTTCCCTGTAAATTGTCTCCAGTTTGTTCTTTATTTCCTCAAAGAGGATAAATGCGTTATTGTCTGCCATAGTTATAAATGTATTTTATGTTTTTTCTTTTTCTTCTTTTTGTCAAGTGTGTTGTAAACTTCCGCAGGAACAGTACCATGAGTTTGGAATAAATCCAATCCTCCTTCGATGAGCTCGTTGGCTATTTCGCTCGTAACACTTGCAACATTGGAGATGAGGTTTACCACTCCTTGCATCTGTTGTTCGTGTTCCCTGTTATTCTGGTGCAAGGCAAAGTCTATTTTAGAATAGCTGAAATTCCTATCCACTTTAGAACCATTGAAATGATAACCGTTCTTTTCAAAGATGATCCCCTGTACTTCCTGTGAGTTACCTTTATACTTAAAGTGGACATCAATATCTTGCTTTTTCAAGTGAGCAAGAAGATCTTTCCAATTCCTGCACTGAGCAATCTCTGCTTTCAACGCCTGATAGATTTCATACTTGGTCTTATCGGGTTCTTTTAAGCGATGCTCCTTGACTTTCTCCTTGCCATCAGCGAAGTACAAACCGTATTTTGTGGTCAGTTCCTTGCAAATCTTCTCACTTCTGAATCTGTCGTTACGGTCAGAGATTGTCTTGCCGTTATTATCTATTCGGTTGAAAGCGATATGTACATGAGGGTGCTCTTTGTCAAAGTGGCGCCCAATGATGTATTGCGTATCTTTTATCCCCATCTTCTCCATATATTCATAAGCCACTTTTGCCATCCACTCATTGCTGAGTTTGGGAGAGTCCTGTGCAGAGAAACTCAGAGAGATATGCCCAACGACTTTACCCACTCGTGGATTCAATTCCGTTTGATCTATGAAACTTTGGACAATATGGCTGATACTCTCTGTTCTCACTCCAGAGCAGTCTATGAGTTCTGTTCCTTTCTTCGGGTCAAGGATGTAATTAATAACACCCTTGAAGCCCGAACCTTTCATAATTTTGGCAATCATCTTCGTATCAGATTTAATATTTCATCTATCTTGCCAATGATGGTTTTATGGAAAGGAGCAATGACATGAAACCCTTCCGCATTGGCACGATGTGCCAATTGATTGAGATTATTTGCCATGCCACATAGTTTGCGAATGAAGTCTGCTTGCTCTACGGTCAGTCGTTCAATGACATTTCCTTTATCAAGAACTTTTCTTACAAACTCACTCATGGATATTCCTGCGTTCTTGGCTTTGCCTTTGAGTGTATAATAATCCTCTGTGGTAAGTTTTACCGTGATACGGTATTTCTTCTTTTCGGCTGGGCCTTTGGTTGGGCGACCACCTTTGTTGTATTCTGATTTAGTCATATTTGTTTCTTTAATTTGTTTTGATGGAGACCGACGGGATAATCCTCTGCACCGAGTGTCATGAGGTGGAGCAAGTGGTTTTGGTATGCCCAAAACAGAAACTTGCTCCCCGAAAAACATATCATATCCAGCAGATCCTGTAATCATATCTTGATCCCTTTGGTTTTCTTGATTTCTGCTTTCTCTGAATGCTTAATCTCAGCACACAGATACTCGTTCAGGTCCTTAAAACCATTGTATAGGGTTGAAGCATCTGCAACAGAAATTCCTAATTCCTTCGATAATTGTAGATAGGCATTTCTTCCTGCATCGTCATTGTCTAAGAAACATTGAATGCTATCATAGCGTGATAAGCTCTTTGCTGCCTTATGAATATTCGTTACAGAATTGAGTATCAAATAATCCTGTTTCCGCAGTCCTGTACTCTGCGGATTCTTTTTCCTGTTCATCGTCATGAATGATAGGAAGTCCATAAAACCCTCGAAAAGAAAACATACTTTCTTCGGCTCATCGGCACAGAAATGACTGATGTCTTTCGGTGCAATGCAGCCCTTGAAAAATGGGTTACGCAATTCATACCCACCTGCTATGTTGGGAATGCCTATACCGAAGTAATGCTTGCCATTGAAATTGTAATGCAGTTCCTTACAGACAGAAGTTGCCACCTCCATATCAATACATCTGTCATCGAGATACCTTATCAAAGCAGGATGCGATAAAGGAAGCACCTGCAAATTTTCAAAAGAGTTTATACGCTGTACTGACTTAGCATTTGCAAATGATGTAGAAGATATTGGCGTACAATGCGGAGCATCACTCGCTATTTTGCGAATGAGATACGGCACATCAGAGGATTTGTAAAGTAGTTCTGCCAAGTCTATGATGTTTCCACCTTTTCCAATACCGAAATCATACCACTGGTTACGCTCGGTGTTTACCTTGAAAGAAGCATGGTCCTCCTGACGAAAGGGAGAAAGATACCACAGGTTGTTACCTTGTTGCTTGGTGGGAGAATATCCCAAACTCGCAAGAAAATCCTGCAACTTTATCGTTTTTATTTCTTGTATGTTCATATTATAGTGAAATTGGATGGTTTGAAAAATTGATGATTTGATGAAAATGCGCATAATCGTTTCATAACAAACAAGTTACCTGTTCATCATAGTTTCATCATAGGACTTCTCAAAAGAGAAACTTGATGTGTTTCTCTTTTGGACAGTATCAAAGAGTCCTTTCATCATTCTTTTATATTGATGAGTGGAAAGATGAATAGAATAGGCATTATCAGTCAATTTGTTATGTGTACTTTTCATCATTTCATCAAAAATAATGATTAAATGTTCGTGAGTTGTTCTTTGGTTACGGTATAATACCTACCAGTCCGTTTGATGGGTAAGTAGTTCCGCAAACTGTTGTAGTCTATCTGATAGGTTAGATATGTCAACGTGTTGGATGCAGGAATAAGTTTCCATATGTCCTGCACTATCCTGCGGACTTGACTTTTATCAGCTTTGCATCCAGTGTTGTTCAGCAGGCACACCATGTCATTGATACAAAATGAAAACTCGGCTATATTCATCTGCTCCATTACCTCTAAACAGAGTTCTGACATTTCCAACTCAACCTTATTTCGGTTACTGCGGATAATGCGCTGCAAGGCTGGCGTAAATGTCAGCTTGGGCGCAAACCACATACGGCTTTCCTTATGGGTGGACAGCGTTCGGTGCTGCAGGAAATAGAGAAAGGCTGGGATTTCTGCTTTCAGCTTTTGCAGAAAGTCGGTATCATCGTTTTTAAGACGCTCTATCTTCCTTACCCAATATCGGGTTTCTCCCACGTCTATGATGACAGGGAGTAACTCGTTATTGGAGCACAGCACGAACTTGGCAAAGAAGGAGATCTCGTCTCGGTCTTTGCCTTTTGCTTCCACCTTATAGGAGAGCGTTGTGCTGAGATTTTTCAATCGTTCACTATCCTCCCTACGGTTGAGCAAGACCTCGTCCACGACAATGAGCAGTTTACCAGCCCAATCAACATTGAATTGGCTGCGAAAATCCTCGTTGGTGTTGAAAGTAACATTGTTTTGAAAAACAGCTTTGAGAAAGTTAAGGAACGTACTCTTGCCTGTGTTGCGTTCTTCTGACACCATCAGGAGGATGGGGAGTTTCTGCACGGGTTGGAGATAGAGCAATTGCAAGTAATCCATGCCCAACTCGTATTGTTCCCCGAAGATATGTCTTATCAGGGATTCGATGTGTGGAAACTCTCCTTCTTTTGGCTGGTGTCCTATCGGCTCGTAGAGATTCAGAAACTTGTCAACCACTGGTTGATAGTTCACGTGGTTAGGTACGGTACAGAAACCATCATATTTCGGGACTGTAGCAATGAAATCCTTTCCATAGTCCTGCCGTAGCGTTTCATTGTTCCAGACGATACGCTTCTTGACAAAACCACCATTGATGCGTGGCTGATTCACGTTCTTGTATAAAGTCGTGCCAACACGGATAAATTCTTCCTGTGCCATAAGCTATTTCTGCATTAAGGGTTTGTTGCCCATGATATACCGCTGGGCTTCTTGATTTATTTGTGCAGCAGTTTTAACTGGGTTCTGCCGTAACCACGCCTCAAGTTCTGTTTTTTCAAAGTAAAGCATCTTTCCCTGTGGCTTGTAATGCGGTATCAGATTGCCTGATGTGAGTTTGTAGAGATAACTCTTTGAGAGGTTTAAGAATCTGCTGGCTTCTTCAAAACTCAGCACGTTCTTATTCATGAATACCATTTGTTCGAGTTCTTCAACTCGAGTTTCTAACGTCTTGTTCATATTGAAAACATTTTGAATTAAACAATATGAAGGTGCACCTTCGCTAATTATTTGTTAACGAGGGCAAAATTAGAAACGATAAAAGTAAATGGCGTTGAGCAATGTTTGAGGTATCAACCTATGCTCAACCTTTTTTTTGTTGTTTGATATATTTGCTTATCATTTCATAAAATAATAGAAATGTGTATCTTTGCAGAAGAATATAAGCTTAGTTGTAATCACCAGTTTGATTTCATATGCGATAGGTTACCCGCTCCCGTCATACTTCCAATTAGTTTTGGGAGGGATTAGTTTTTATAACTTTAAAGAGAAAGGATTATCTATGGAGAAAACAATTATGAAGGCGGTTGGGGCTGTAGCGGCGGTCCAGTCAGAAAGTTCATATGAAAGAGAATAGGTGTAACCATATATTGCAATGAAGACCTCAAAGGTTCGAATCCTGCCCCGCCACACACTTATGAGCTACCTAAATGGTAGCTCTTTTATTATAAATTGTAGGCTCAAAGTTTATAATTTCAGTTGTTTGAGATATTTATCAATGGTTTCCCATCCTTTCGGTTGCTTCATATTGATTTGGTCTGTTGCAGAGGAAAGGTCGGTGCGTGTCAGTGGCGTATCTTTTGTTTTCCCCAAGATAAGTTCATTACGAGCAATCGCAGATTGCCATTCATCAGTAATGAACCCTCGAAGATTAAGACTTTGCATGAGATATGCCAGCTGGCGATTGTTGTTTGATTTCAGAACACCTTTGAGTTTGCAAGCAAAAAAGTCTTTGAGTATCCTGGAAGATATGCAAGTAGTGAATAATTGAATTTCGTTGATGCAAACGGTAAGAATCTCAATTTGCTCATCTGTAAAATCAGATTGAAATGGATTTGTTCCTTTACCAACGATGACAGGTTTGTTTTTCTGCTCACAAGGTTTGTCGTTTCTTATGATTGAAGAGCAAGCCAGAGTGGTTTGTGCCTCTGTTAATTCAATTTGTTCTATTTCTCCTGTGAGATATTTTACATACCGTTCATACAGAATTGCATTAACAAGGTACGAGAACATCGGCAGGACATCATTATATAAGGTGTGTGTCTCAATGTATTTCGCATATTCAAACGAAGATATAGAGAATGAGGCATATTTCTGTTTTTGTTCTTTGGTCAGTGATTCAAAGAAGGAGCTTTCCCACAAAAAGTCATCATCGTTGTAATATTCCTCTACACATGCAAGAGCAGGATAATTCAGATAAATGGAAGATAGTTCATCGGTCATTCGGATATATTCTTTTTGCAAAATCTCTTTGAACTGTATATTGTTGATGCAACCTTTCTTCCTCAGAATATTTCCAATGAGCACATTGTAGGTCTGAGTAATGCAATAGCTTAATATTCGTTGAATACTGTCAAGCTGTATCTTTAGATTGTCATTTTCCATTTTTGCAATTTTTTAAGATAGGTATTGTTTACAAAGATAGGGCATTCGTTGGAGAAAAAGCCAAGAAAGGGAAATAAACAGAATAAAAGGGAAAACTTGTCGTTAATTAAATATAAATCTGAGTGGCGAAAAACTATAAAAGTACACTTTTCTCATAGTATTGTTACATAGTACACTTTTAGTACATGAAAAAGAAAAATCCCTTGCAAATCAAGGATTTACAAGGGATTTATGGTACCCAGACCCGGGCTCGAACCGGGATGGATTACTCCACTGGTGTTTGAGACCAGCGCGTCTACCTATTCCGCCATCTGGGCATGATTTTGTCGTCAGAACAACAGGTGCAAAGTTAGGGAGAAAATCTGAATGCGGCAAATTTTTATCAGACAAAATATCAGGCACGGAATGATTCGTCATGATTTTTGGTATTTAAACAGAAAAGATTTGGAGGTATAACATATATAAGGTATCTTTGGGGGACAGAAACTGGTTAGCTTAGATAAAATAATGACTACGAAACAGAACAACTATTGCGTGATTCTTGCAGGCGGCAAGGGCAGAAGGCTCTGGCCGTGCAGCAGGGACAGGTTTCCAAAGCAGTTCATCGACTTTTTCGGTTCGGGCAGGACGCAGCTCCAGCAGACCTTCGACCGCTTTGTCCGCATTCTTCCCAGGGAGAACATCTACATCAATACCAGCCGCAGATACCTTGACATCGTCCGCGAGCAACTGCCGGAGATTCCCATGGCCCATATCATGGCCGAACCGATACACCGGAACACCGCCCCCAGCGTGGCATGGGCTGCACACCGTATCATGATGTCCAATCCCAAGGCCAACCTCATCATTTCACCCTCCGACCAGCACATTGTCAATGAGGAGAACTTTCAGCGGAATATCGCAGAAGGACTGCAATTCGTCGAGACCAATGACGCACTCCTCACGATGGGCATCAGTCCGACCCGTCCCGAACCCGGCTACGGCTACATACAGAAGGGTGCATATACGGGTACGGGCGATATCTACAAGGTACAGGCGTTTACCGAGAAGCCCGACAGGGATTTTGCCCGGATGTTCATGGAGAGCAAGGAGTGGTACTGGAACACGGGGCTGTTCCTCTCCAACGCCCGCCATCTACAGCAATCCCTTTCCAGGATTCTCCCTTCCCTCCTGCACACGGAAGAACGCACAGAAGAAATGGCCACCATAGAAGCGGAAGACGCCTTCATGCAGGAGAACTTCTCCCTCTATCCGAATATGTCGTTAGACTATGCCGTGCTGGAGAAGTCGGACAACGTCTATGTGATGAAATGTGATTTCGGATGGGCGGACCTTGGTACCTGGCACGGTCTCTACGAGGCCATGAGCAGACGTGAAGGCGACAATGTCATCATCAACTCGGACGTCATCCTTGAAAATGCGACCAACAACATCGTGAAGATGCCCGAAGGCAGACTGGCCGTCATCAACGGGCTGGACGGCTACATCGTGGCCGAGAAAGACAATGTGCTGTTTATCTGCAAGAAAGAAGACTCCTCGGCACTGGTGAGGAAATACGTCAATGAGATACAGATGAAGAGGGGGGAGGATTTTGTATGAGTCCCTCTTCCCGATTCCTCCGAGGGGGAAAGTCTGACGGAATGCGGATGGCACTGCTCACTTGCTTCCGCCATCTATCCTCAGAGACCCCTGCAGAACTCTATTACATGAGACTCTCGGAAGGCATAACTTATTGATAATCAAATATACGGTTTTGGGACAAACAGATTTTTGCAGATGTCTCCCTTAGCAGGTCATGAGGGAAAAGCCATACAGGAAAGAGAGTCCCTACCGGTCGGGAACAGGAGTTCCAGCCTTCGGGAACACGCATCCCAGGCATCGGGAACAGGGGTACCAACCGCCGGGAATTTCCGACACACGCCGATGATGTCTTCGGGAAACAGCCTGAACGGATTTCCCGCACACCTTTCTTTGCTCCATCTGTCCTATCCGCAGCATTGGTATTCATTGTCGTCCAATATTACTGACTGCCGGTCAGCTGTCTTATCCGTTGACAGACAGTGTGCTGTGACGCACTCTACTATACTTCCCTCCTCTATTGTCAAGGTGTGAAGAAACAATGTGTTTATACAATTTTTATGCTTTTACAGTGTTATATTATGCAAAAGCAAAATTATAATCCGTAACCATTAACATAGATAAATCTTCAATTTATTTAAACATTCTTTGGTACATTAAATAAATATTCATACCTTTGCACCGGTTTTTATAGAGAATTTTACATTAATAATTTTGTTTTTTTATGGCGAAAAGGTTGTCAATGGTTTTAGCAGGTCTGTTCCTTTGCATAGGTGTTGCATTGGCGCAGA
>ERZ772955.807-NODE-807-length-22572-cov-3.228139_pt1 | contig 22572 bp, 16 predicted proteins | sample MGYA00511133_ERZ772955 | MGnify/ENA primary metagenome ERZ772955 (study PRJEB29015, sample SAMEA2737914) | human oral metagenome | biome: human oral; feature: human-associated habitat; material: dental | place: China | collected 2149 ... | reverse complement strand
GACCTTTGAAAGAGTACTGCTTTGTACAGTATCAATACACTATGAAAGACGAACCCTTTTTTAAAATCTATAGGTTACAATTCAATTTTTAACACTTTAATTTCATTTTAGGTGCACATTGCCTGCCGGAAGAATGTTAAATTGATTTAACTCTTAGCACGAAATCGAGGTCTTCATAGACTGTTTTTTACACGAAATCGAGCTTTCTGTGCCTGCAAAGGTACACGAATTCAAAGGAAAAACAAGTAAAATGCCATAAATAGTCCTTTATTTTGTAACATCAGCGTTTTGAAATAGAGAGCACAGCGCTCTTTCCTGTCCCCGAACCGAATGGATAAATCTTCCTTGTAACCACTTGCTTTCCCGCCATCTACAAGCAACTGAAGAAGGGTTCGGTTTCGGTTATTCATTATTAATAGGTGTAAATGCTTTTTAATTGCTACTGAATGATGCCGCAATCTCTACCACTTTACTCCGTAATCTCTACCACTTTACCCCACAATCTCTACTACTTTACCCCGCAATCTCTACGTCTTTGTGTGGCAATCTCCATCATTTTGTTTGATACTAACTGAGCGAGTGGTGAAATCATAGGGAAAGATAGGGAAGCAACGCGGTACGAGTGGTGTGTTTGATGACCCCATGTGGGCGAATGCAATGCGGCCACATGAGGTGAAATGCGTGCACGGAATAAATCCCAAATGGGGGGCGCTTTTCCGCATTTGCAGTGTCATGAAAGCATGCAATGTGCCCATGTGGGGGTGGACGTGAACGGCAAGGTCTTTTTATTTCTTTTCAAAAATAATTTACTTTTATGCTATAAAATAAAAATTTTTATTTATATTTGCATCGCTAACTTAAGCCATGCTACGCAATCTGCATGTGCATTAAAAGTGAACAACCATCGACTAAGGCCTGTTAGACAACGCTCTCACAGCGGAAAGAAGATGGCACAGAGACCGACCTTTTGGTCAAAAAGCAAAAAACTATTGAGAACTATGGATGCGCCTTATCATGAACTGTTGCTGGCTGCTGCCGGCAGCGAATTGGGATTTAATAGCTTGATACAACGTTTTTCGAGCATGCTCTATTCCCATGCCTATGGCATTTTGGGCAATAAGGAGATGGCCGAAGAAGTGGTGAGCGACGTTTTCTTTGAAACTTGGAAACGGCGTAAGCAGTTGGTCGAGCTCAACAATGTGCGCAGTTGGCTGTGTCGGGTGGTGCATCGCAAAGCCATTGACTACTTGCGGCGCGAGAAACGGCGTGGAAACACCATCAGTGTGGATTATTTCGGCATGCAAGATTTCTTGTTTCCCGAGATGTGTACGCCTTGCGACACGCTCATTTCCCGTGAAGATTTGACTTTGCTGAATGCTGCCATCGAACGCCTTCCGCCTAAATGCCGCTACGTATTTTTCTTGGCTAAGGTAGGACACATGCCCTATATTGAGATTGCCGAACTGTTAGACATCACGGTTTCGACGGTGAATTATCACGTGAATTTCGCCATTAAAACGCTACGCAGCACGCTGATGCGCACGCAACATTTTGCGTTGGCACGGTAGATGGTGCTCTATTTTCTCTCCACAAACACTTAACGATAACGATGAACAAGAAGATTGATGATATCAAATTTGAAAGCACCAACGACGAAATGGTGTTAGAAGACTTTGTGTTGCGCAGCGAACCTGAGGCGATAGATGTGGCAAACATCATGCAAAAAACCTATGCCAAGGTGTCGGTTGAGCGTCGTCATCTGCGCAAAAAGCATCTTCTGCGCGTGGCTGCAGTGGTGGTTCCGTTGCTGCTTTGCGCCCTGTGGAGCGGCATTGTGTGGATGGAGCGTGCGCAAAAGCCCGTGCAACAAGTGGCCGAACAGCTGCCAGTGATGCGGCAAATTGTCGTAGGACGCAACGACACGTTGCACGTAACCTTGCCCGATGGCAGCCGTGTGATTGCCAATTCGCGCACCGAGCTGTCCTATCCCTCCGTTTTTCGGGGGCACACACGCGATGTTTCGATTAAAGGTGAAGGTTATTTCGAGGTGGTGCACAATGCCAAACGCCCCTTTATTATCCACACCGATAACTTCGATGTGAAGGTGTTGGGCACCAAATTCAGCGTCGACAATTATGACAGTCATGCAGCAGGCGTAACCCTTTTAGAGGGATTGGTGGAGGTGGAGACACGCAACAACGACCGGGTGCGCATTCATCCCAACGAGCGTTTGAACATCTCGGGCGAGCAATTTGTGTCGCGCGAGCAAGTTTCGCCTGCCGATTATTTCGCCCATCTGCAAGGCATCTTGCATTTAAATGGCAACGAGTTGGGCGACGTAGCCTCGCGCCTGACCCACTATTTCGGGCAAAAGATTGTGGTAGATGGCAGCTTGCAGCATCAACGTCTTTATGGAAAGCTCATCATTCGTGACTCGATAGCGACGGTCATCAGCAATTTAGCCACTATCGCCGATGCACGCATGCAGGTGGGTGCCCACCAAATTCATCTGAAACGCCGCGCCGAAAGCTAATCCTTCATGCGGCATTTTGTTGCTGTTGCGCCCATAGGGCATAAGACGGCACTACTTTATTCAGACTATTAAACTTTATACCAACTTATATGCTAAAGAAAAGAAGACAAGAGACAAGACGCGGGCACATGATGCATCGCTCTTTGTCGACCTTGCTACTGCTGGCTCCTTTGGGCATGTTTGCATCGCCCTTCACGCCAAACCAGGTGGCAAACGTGGGTACAATTAGCACGATGCAACAGCAATCGTCGAAAGTAAACCAACGCACCCTCACAGGAACAGTGACCGATGAGCACGGCGAACCCATTGTGGGTGCTACCGTGATTGAACGGGGAAAGAAGACAGGCACCATCACCAATGCCGACGGTGTGTTTTCGATTGCCTCCGCACCCGGCAGCATGTTGACCATCTCCTACGTGGGCTTTTCGTCACAAACCGTAAAAGCGCACAACGGCATGCGCATCACGCTGGCCGAAGAAGCGAAAGGCTTAGACGAAGTAGTGGTGGTGGGTTATGGAACGATGAAGAAGCGCGATCTCACGGGAGCAGTGTCAAGTGTGAAAGGAACCGACTTGGCTGTGGCGGGAGTTGCATCGGCAGCCCACATGCTTGCGGGCAAAGCTGCCGGACTTTATGTGCGGCAAAACTCGGCACAACCCGGTGGAGGACTCGATATTCTCATTCGTGGTGCCGGCTCAGTGAATGCCAGCAACGAGCCACTTTATATTGTTGACGGTTTCCCTATTGCGAAACTCGATCAACAAAAAGGTGGAAACGACCGCATGGATCCTGGCACACAAGGCGTGCTCAACTTCCTCAATCCCAATGATGTTGAGAGCATTGAAGTGCTGAAAGATGCTTCGGCAACAGCCATTTATGGCGCACGTGCGGCCAATGGTGTCGTGATTGTGACCACCAAACGCGGCCGCGAAGGCAAGGCTGTGGTGAACTATTCCTATAACTACAGCTATCAACATTACAGCGATAAATATGATGTGCTCTCGCTACGTGACTGGATGATTGAGAAAAACAAGTCGAGTTGGGAGTACTGGATATGGGAAAACGAGGTAGGACCTTGGGGCACAAAGACCCTCGAAGCAGCGTTGGCCGCTCCGAAAGGCGGATTGGCTTACACGCGTCCTTATACCGATGCGCAGATTGCTGCCGCAGGAGAAGGTACCGATTGGGTGGGCTTAATCACACGCAATGGTCATGTGCAGGAGCACAATCTGAGCATTCAGGGCGGTTCGAAAGACACCCAATACATGATTTCGCTGAACTATTATGACAACAAAGGCATCATACGCAACTCGGGAATGAGCCGCTATACGTTGAAAAGCAACATCGACCAGCGTTTCCTCAACGTGTTTAAAGCGGGCGTAAACCTGACACTCACGCGCATCGACAACGACAATACACAGTTGGGTTCGGCACAATATGAGAAGTCGGGCATCATCCGTTCGGCCGTACAAATGGGTCCAAACATCTTGGCTTACGACCCTGCAACGGGCACTTATCCCGTCAATCCGCTCTTAGGAACGCAGCCCAATCCCTACTCTTTGTTGAACAATATCGACAAAGGGCGCACCGATCGTTTCTTAGGCAATATCTATGTGGAGGCCAGACCGATTGACGGTTTGACCCTACGCGTGAATGCCGGCTTGGACAGAGCGAACATCAGCCGCAAGACTTACGAGCCAAAGAGCACCTTGTATGGTCGCAACTTGCAGGGAAATGCCGACATCTACACCCGAGACAACAACCAATATCTGTTGGAGGCAACAGCCACATACGCCAAAACCTTTAAGGACATACACAAGGTTAACTTGCTGGCCGGCACGTCATACGAGCAATTTAATGTGGAGAGTGTGAACTCGGGCAACAACAATTTCTTGCTTGATGGTTTCGGTTATAACAACTTAAATGCCGGAACGGGCACTAAAAGAGTGGGTTCAGGCTTCTCGAAAAACAAGATGGAGTCGTATTTCTTCCGCGTGAACTACATTCTTAAAGACCGTTATTATCTCACGGGAACGCTTCGTGCTGATGGTGCTTCGGTGTTTGCCAAGAACCACAAATGGGGCTATTTCCCATCAGCTGCCCTTGGATGGACCTTCTCCGAAGAACCCTTTATGAAATCTCTTGCATCGTGGTTGACGATGGGTAAGCTGCGCCTCAGCTGGGGACAGACGGGTAACTCGGATATTGGTGCGAATGCTTTTGCAAGCTATTATGCCCAACCCGCCTACAACCGCGGCGATGGAACGAAGCTCATTGGCGTGTTCCAAGGTAAATTAGAGAACCCCAACCTGAAGTGGGAGACGACCACTGAATGGAACCTTGGTATGGACTTTGGCTTCCTTGACAATCGAATTTTGGCCAGCGTGGAGTTCTATCATCGTGTGATTTCCGATTTGCTCAACTACAAACCGCTCAACTTTTACCACGACATTTCGCAGGTGATGGCCAATATCGGGAAGACACAGAGCACGGGATTGGAACTCACCCTCAACACAACGAACGTCAGCACGCGCGATTTCAAGTGGACAACCAACCTCACTTTCACCACATATAAAGACCGTTGGAAGGAGCGTACGCCCGATTGGAAGCCCGCAGTATATGAAAAAGCCGACGATCCCATACGTCCTATTTATGCACGTCGCGCCGATCATATCTTGCAAATTGGTGAAGCTGCGCCGGCAGCACAGCCCGATTTGCGCCCCGGAGAGTTGGTGATTAAAGACCTCAATGGCTACAAACGCGACAGCAACGGGCAGCCCATGGTCGACGAGAACGGCCGCTTCATCCTGACAGGAGCACCCGATGGCAAGATTGATGATGCCGACACGGAGCTGATTGGCTCACAAGATCCGGGCTGGATGGCAGGTATGGTCAACACGCTTACCTATAAAGACTTCGACTTTAGCTTCCAACTCAATGGCATGTTCGACCGCCGAATGGAAGATCCTACCGAGATGACCTACGGTTTAGGCGGCGGCGATGTGGCACGTTATGGCTACAATGCACTGAGCATTATCAAGAAACGCTGGACCTGGGACAACCCTTCGACCAAATACCCTTGCTCGTTTAACGGCTGGAACAACACCTACACGCACGGCGATTGGTATTATCAAAAGGCATGGTTTGTGCGCCTGTCAAACATCACATTGGGCTGGAGCATGCCCAAAGCATGGCTGACGAAAACAAAATACATCTCGCGTGTGCACCTTTCTTTGAGTGCCAGCAACCTCTTTTGCATCACACCTTATAAAGGATTGGATCCCGAAACCGACTATTACACGGCGGCCTATCCCAACGCACGCACCTATAGTCTTGGGGTGAACATCACATTTTAAACCACTTTAAAGTATTCCAAATATGAAAAGAACGAAAATAATATATGCGTTGTTGCTGGCTTGTGCGTCGATAACGCTGCCGGGTTGCTCGGACTTAACGCCCGTAGACTACTCGGAAATCAACCCCTCTAACTTCCCAAAGACCGAGAGCGACATCCAATCGCTGGTGCTTTCGTGCTACTTTCCGTTGCGCGGCAGCTGGTGGGATGGCATCTTCTCGACCTCAGAGCGCGGCGTCATGTTCTTGAACGATGCCACAACGGGCATTCTGACAGGCACCTTTGGCGAACAAAAGATGTGCTCGCAACTGAACTATTTCCCCGAATCGACGGGCATTACATGGTTCTATTACACCCGAAGCAAGGACTATGCCGAGGGCTATTCGCAGAAAATCAGCCGTTGCACCTTGGTGCTCGATGCCATTGCCAATAGCACTTTGGACAACGCTACCAAGCAACGCTACGAAGCTGAGGTGCGTTGTGCGCGGGCTTTCCTCTCGTATATTCTATACGACATGTATGGTCCGCTGGTCGTAGCACCGTTAGAAGTGCTGAAAAATCCGTTGGAAGAGAAACCGCTTCCACGTCTTTCGCGCGCCGAAATGGCCAAATTCATTGAAGACGACCTGCTTTTTGCCGGCCAACATCTGCCGCTTCCGGCCAACACCGAGTATGGACGCTTTAGCCGTGGCTTAGCCAAGATGTTGCTCATTCGACTCTATTTGCACGAAACAGCCGATTATAACTATCCCGAAGGCTTGACCCATGGCGACAAAACCAATTATGACAAGGTGGTGACGTTGGCGCGTGAGCTGAAAGATCCGCAATATGGTTATGCCTTGCAGAGCGATTATAATGCGATGTTTGCGCGCGGAGGACAGGGCAAAGACAACAAGGAAATTATCTTTGCGCTACCATGTTCGTATGAAGGTCCGTCGCTCAACCAATGGCACATGATGGTGTTGCCCACCGATTATGCCGGCCATGGCATGGGTTCGGGCTGGGGAACGGTCACCAGTACGTGGTATTTCTACGACTCATTTGAGTCTGGCGACGTGCGCAGACAAGGCCTTCTCACCTCCTATACAACCTCTGGTGGAACCACAGTCGACCGCAATACACCATCATCGCCGTTGGCTGCAGGACCAATTCCTTTGAAGATAGGCTATGATCCCGGCGTGAAAGGCTCGGGAGGCTACACCGATATTGACATTGTGCTCTTCCGTTATGCCGACGTTTACCTCTCTTTGGCCGAAGGACTCTGCCAAAAGCAGGGCGCAACGACTGCCGATTTACACGAAGCTATCGACAATGTGAACGTCGTTCGCAACCGTGCCGGGCTGCCAAGTCTAAGCTATGCCAACTACACGCAGGCCGAAGACGTGCTCAATGCCATCTTGAAAGAGCGCTGGCATGAGTTCTGGTGTGAGAATGGGCAGTATCGTTCGGACATGATTCGCTATCATCGTCTCGTGCCATTGGTGCGCGCCATCAACCAATCTCCCTACGCAGCCGATTACAAAGAGCTCTATCCGCTGCCCTTAGAGGTGATTACCGATGGCAAAGGACAGGTGAAACAGAACCCCGGTTACTAATCCCTGGCCACATCTATCACATGCCGTTGCGACGGAAAGGACGCAAAAATTTTTTGAAAGGTTTGCCGAACACTCGGCAAACCTCAAAAAAAGAATTTGCAACTTGCCGACGCTTCGGCAAACGATAAAAAAAGAATTTGAGACTTGCCCAAAGCTGGGCAAACGTCAAAAAAAGAATTTAAGACTTGCCCAAAGCTGGGCAAAGGCCAAAAAAAGATTTTGAGATTTGCCCGACCTTGGGCAAGAATATAAAAAAGATTTTAAGCGAAATTCGTTCGAAAGGGCGAATGGAACAACATTAATTTTAAACATAACAAGATGAATAAATTGCTGAACATAGCGCTCTTGCTGCTCACGCTCTCGTGGGTTTCGTGCAGCAGTAGCGGGAATGACGACCCCAATCCTACGCCTAATGGCGGCGATGGGAGCCAAAACTTGCAGACGGTGAAATATACTTCGACGAAAGAAGATTTCTTCAATCCCGAGCGAGGCATGTACACCATGGTTGAAAGCAACCTGACAACGCCACTCTCGGCTGCACGCCTCAACACGGCAAAAAGTGCGAAAGAGTCGCTCGTGCAGATTGTTTACTACCTAAAGGACCGCCGCAATCAGGCACTCTCGACGGCCGATTTAAACAAAATCACCACCGATTTGGCCACCGTTCGCCAAGCAGGTTTGAAGGCTATTCTGCGCTTTGCCTACTCTTCGGCAGCCACAGAGCCCGACGCTCCGCTCAACATCATCGAGCAACATTTAAACAATTTGAAGCCCGTGCTTGTGCAAAACAAGGACGTAATCGCCTGCGTGCAAGCCGGCTTCATTGGTGCTTGGGGCGAATGGTATTACTCTACCAACGGTTTAAACAACACCGCGGCGCGCAATGCCGTGCTGCAAAAGTGGTTGGAAGTGTTGCCAAAGGACCGTTGTGTGCAAGTGCGTACGCCAGCTTATAAGCAAACTTTCACGGGCATTGCTGCGCCACTCAACGCCACAACAGCCTATAAAGGCACGCCACAAGCACGCATCGCCCAGCACAACGATGCGTTTATGGCCGACGAAACCAACATGGGAACCTATGTTGATGTGGCCAAGGACAAGGCGTTTGTGGCCGAAGAAGCGCTCTATACGCCTTTAGGTGGCGAGACAGCACGCCCCAATTCGAGCACACCTCCCAGCAGAGGCTCGGTCGCTTTGCAAGAGTTGAAGACGCTGCATTGGTCGTTCTTGCACGATGGTTACGATCCTGTGGTGCTGAAACAATGGGAACGTGACGGCGTGATGGACGAAATTCGCACCCAGTTGGGCTACCGTTTGGTGCTCATGCGCGGCCAATATTCCACGCAACATGCACCGGGAAGCGAGCTCATGGTCAAGCTTTCTATCTATAACATCGGCTTTGCTGCGATGTATAACCCCCGCAAAGTGCAACTCATTTTGCGCTCCACTTCGGGCGATGTTTACGTGGCAACGCTGCCCGATGACCCACGCTCTTGGAAGCCACGCCAAGCAACTACGCTCACTGCTAAAGTGGCTTTGCCCGGCAATCTCCCTGCCGGCGACTATCAGTTGCTGCTCTTCTTGCCCGATGCTGAGCCTTCCTTGGCGGCACGTGCCGACTATGCTGTGCGCTTAGCCAATAAAAATATGTGGGAAACCACCACGGGCTACAACAATCTTGGTGTGAAGATTAAGGTCGATGCAGCGGCAAAATTGCCACAAAGCACGTCGAACATCCAATTCATCAAACAATAGTTATGGAGACAACAACCCAGTCCTCGCAACCGCAACGCTTGCTTTCGCTCGACATTTTGCGCGGCGCCGACTTGGCCATGTTGGTGCTCATACAGCCCATTTTGTTCAGGGCGCTCAAGACAGCACACCCGGCTGAGGGCACCATTGGGCATTTCATCATGGGACAACTGAGCCATTTGCCGTGGGAAGGATTTTGCTTTTGGGACATCATCATGCCGTTGTTCATGTTCATGTCGGGCATCACCATCCCCTTTGCCATGTCGCGTTACAAGCGCGGGGCACGCATTGACGGACAGTTCTATTGGCGCATCATCAAGCGTTTTGTGGTGCTTTGGGTGTTAGGCATGGTGGTGCAAGGCAACTTGTTGGCCTTCGATTTGCGCCAACTGCACCTCTTTTCCAACACCTTGCAGAGCATTGCCGTGGGCTATGTTGCGGTGGCTTTCCTCTTTGTGTTTTGCTCATTGCGCACACAAATCGTGGCTGTGAGCCTCTCGTTCATGGCCTATATCGCCATTTTTGCCCTTTGGGGCCACTTCGATTTCACCATCGATGCCAACATTTGCGAGGCCATCGACCGCGCAGTGTTAGGGCGTTTCCGCGACGGTGTGCAATGGCAAGGCGACACATGGCACTGGGATCCCACCTATCATTACACGTGGATCATGAGTTCTTTGAACTTCATTGTCACCGTTTACCTCGGCACTTTGGCGGGCTATCTGCTCAAAAGCACGCGCACAGCCATGCAGAAATTCCGCTGGCTCATGTGGGGTGGCGTGGCGATGATTGCTGTTTCGCTGCTCATGCACCCCTGGATTCCCATCATCAAGCACATCTGGTCGAGCTCCATGACGCTCTTTGCGGGTGGCATCTGCTTTGTGTTGATGGGCCTCTTCTACTACATCATCGACGTGAAAGGCTGCCGTCGTGGCTGGATGTGGCTGCGCTATTACGGCATGAATTCGCTCGCTGCCTATTTCATTGGCGACTACATGAACTTCAAATCCATCACCGACTCGCTCTTCTTTGGCTTTCATCAATGGATGGGCGACTACTATGCCGTGTTGCAAGCCACGATGCACGGCATCTGGGTGTTGTTCATTTTGAAACTCATGTTCCGCTTAAACCTTTATATTAAAGCTTAAAACCCATTGATTATGTTTAAAAAATTATCAACTATCATGCTGGCAACTGCCCTGTTGGGGCTTACAAGTTGCAGCAGCGACGACGACAAGTTTGTGTCCAATGACAAAACAGGTCCGAAGCCAGGTATCGACCTGATGGTCGTTCCCGACAACTATAAATATGGCGATAAAGTGAGCATCACCGGCCTGCTCACCGACGATCGCAACCTCGAACACTACGAGCTTTTGCTGCTCAACAGCAAGGGTGACACCTTAGCCACAAAGTATCAGATGTTGCTCGGCAAGCAATTCAACATGGATGACTTCATTCAAATTCCACTGCCGAAGAATGCATCGACCGACGATTTGCGGTTGGTGGCGAAGTTAGACAACACACGCAACGGCGAAGCGGTTGAGACATTCGACTTGCCGGCCGTAGCAACTCCTTCGTTTGAGACGCTCAATTTGGTGCTCGGCAATGGCAGTATTGTGGAGCTTACCAAGCAAGGCGATGTCTTCACCATGCCCACCGAGCAGGTGTTCCCCGCCAAAGTAAAGGGCATCATCTCGACCACCACGAGCAAAAACGGCATCTACTGGGGCACGAAGCATGGCGAAATTGCCACCATGACCAACGATTCAATCACGATTGGCGGCGATGTCGAGTCATCGTTCACCGTCACATTCAATCCCAAGACCTTTGAGCTTAGCTTCAGCGAGCGCCACGTTTGGAAGCCCTTACCTGCCGCCGATTGCTACTATCTCTTGGGCACCATCTCGGGACACTGGCAAGATGGCGAGATTACGACCGAGAAAAACAAGATGCGCATGAAGGGCTTCGAAAGTCAAAACGACAGCTACTACACCTGGACAGCACCCGAAGGCGACGACCCCAACGTGGGGATGTGGGGACAAACGGCCGCAGGTGTGTTCCGCATGAAGCGCGGTGCCCAGCAAGGTTACATCCTTTGGGACGGCCAACACATTGTGCAATCGGCCACCGATGATGCGACAAAGAGCTTCCCCCTCACAGCAGGTGGCGCCTTTACCATCAAGACCAACTTCACAGCGGGCACGTGTACGAGCGTCGAAGTGACGGGAAGTGGCAAGTCGTTGCTCTTCACCAACAACAAAGTGGTGGTCAATGGCAATGCCGTTACGCCAACTATCGGCTTCTGTGGCCAGCAGTTGCATTTGAAAGCAGGCACGGCCTATATCTATGAAGGCACCATGACGCTGCAAAAGGGACAGAAGATTTCGTCGGATTTCGACCTATCTTCCTACACTTGCAACCCCGATTTGTTCACCGGAGGCGGCAACGCTACCTGGACGTTGAAGGCCAACACGGGCACCTACTATGTGCGTATGGACGTGTTTAGCGGCGCGTTCTATGCGTGTCCTGTTGCGGGTTATCCCGATGTGCTCTATATGGATGGTTGGAGTTGGGCACCCACTCAAAACTCTACGGCTGTGGTATGGTCCGACGACAACGTGCTGCCCGTGGTACACACCACCGGCCATCGCTACGAAGCCACCTTCTATAACTTCGGTTGGGGCGGCGATGTGGCCTTCTATGTCGTTCATCCTTCCACCGGACACAAATATCGTTTGCCCAACGCTTTCTTCCCGGCCAGCTTGCGTAAAGATGCCGATGGGTTCCACATTCCATCCGGAGCGGGCTACTATAAGGTGGTCATCGATTTGAAAGATGGTATTCACGTGGCTGCCGACGGCACGGTGACGCCCAAGGGAGATAGCCATTTCACAATGGACTTTGTGGCGCAATAGCCCCACACGCACAGCAAACGCTCTTTCCCATGTATAAAGGTGTTCCGGCAAGTCAGAACAGCTGTTGCAGCGTTGCAATAGCTGTTCGGGCGCGCCCGAACACGTTTTTCATGGCGCAATAACGTTTCGGGCGTTCCCGAACACATTTTTCATGACGCAACAACACTTCGGGCGCGCCCGAACACATTTTGCATCGCGCATCAGCTCTTCGGGAACGCCCGAACGCTGTTTTCACTTTCGATGGTGCTTTTGGGCGAGCTTTTCTCCCGCGCCACATCCGTTTCACGCCCTCCATGGGGGCATTACACATTCAATTTATGTATTTACGTTCTTATTTTCTATTCTTTTTAGGGCTTTTCTGCACTGCGTTGCAGGCACAACACCACAGCGACATTCCCGTGTTGGCGGGCGAATCGTGGTGGGGAGGCGCCACCGCTTTAGGCACATCCATGCCGTTCACGTCGCTTTCGCCCTTCGATCTCTCGTGCCGAAACGACAACAACCAGGTGTCGGGCATGCTCATTTCCAACCGTGGGCGCACCATTTGGAGCGATAGCCCTTTCAAATTCTCGGTCGACGGGCAAGGCATTCACATCGATTCGCGCTACGAAAAGGTGGGCGTCAAGCAGCAAGGCACAACCCTGCGCGACGCTTATCGGGCACTCATGCAACAGCATTTCCCCGCCGAAGGAGCACTGCCCGACACCCTGTTTTTCTCACATCCACAATACAACACGTGGATAGAGTTGATGTACAACCAAAACCAACACGACATTTTGACCTATGCTCGCCACATCATCGACCATGGTTTGCCCCCCGGCATCTTGATGATCGACGATAATTGGCAGCGTTATTATGGCAATTTCGATTTCAAATGCGAACGCTTTCCCAACCCTCGCGCCATGGTTGACAGCCTGCATCGGCAGGGCTTCAAGGTGATGTTGTGGATCAGTCCGTTTGTCACGGCCGACAGTCCCGAATATCGTGCGCTGGCCAAACAAGGACTGTTGCTGCGCGATGCCACAGGAAATCCGGCCATCATTCCTTGGTGGAACGGGCAAAGCGCCTGCTTCGACCTCACCAATCCGTCCGCCCTCGACTATTTGGAGCACACGTTGCGCGGCATGATGCACGATTATGCCATCGACGGTTTCAAGTTTGATGGCGGCGATAACATTTACTATGACCGTGCCGACTTGCGCCCTTATCGCAAAGATGCACGCTCGGTTGACCAAACGAAAGGCTGGGCCGAATTGGGATGCCGCTTCGCTTTCAACGAATATCGCGCGTGCTGGCAGATGGGCAACCGTCCGTTGGTGCAACGATTGGGCGACAAAGACTATTCGTGGAAGGCGGTGCAGCAGCTCGTTCCCGACATGATTGCCGCAGGCTTGCTGGGCTATGGCTATGCATGTCCCGACATGATTGGCGGCGGTTCGTTTGCTTCGTTCCTCGATATTGACGCCGACAAGTTCGACCAAGCACTCATTGTGCGCTCGGCTCAGGTGCATGCACTCATGCCGATGATGCAATTCTCGGTGGCACCCTGGCGCATTCTCAGTGCCGAGAACATGAAAATTATCCGGGCCATGGCGCAACTGCACGTGCAAAAATCGCCCTACATTCTGGCCTGCGCCCGCGAAACGGCACGCACCGGCGAACCCATTGTGCGCAGTTTGGAATATGAATTTCCCCATCAGGGTTATGAACAGGTGCACGACCAATTCATGTTGGGCAGCCGTTTGATGGTGGCTCCGATGACAACGCCGGGCACTTCGCGCACCATTGTGCTGCCTCCCGGTCGCTGGCGCGACGATCAAGGGCGCGTGTTCCGTGGGCGTCGCACCATTCAACAGCAGGTGCCGCTCTGGCGTCTGCCCTATTTTGAGCGCCTCTGAATGCCGCAAAAATCCGTTTTTGGCGGATAGTGATTTCCCGAAATACGGTTCTATTGCTGCAAATAGAGCGGTCACGGTGACAACACCGTAAAACAAACATGTGCCGAACAGCCTTCAAAAGCTATTCGGCACATGTTGTTTTTTTGCGGAAACCGGGCGATGAAACGCTATACAACAGACATCAAATGCCGCCCAATTTTATGTAATCCCTCAACAATGCGTTGGCGCTGTGCCGGACGTGGCTTCTTAAGGCCGTTGGCATAGTGGCTCAGCAGGCGTGCATTCACACCCGAAGCACGAGAAATGGCGGCGAGACTGGCATATTGTTCGCACGACCGAATTAATGCGGCCGTGTCAAGATGGTATTCAAATTCATACGCACCCTTTGCCAACCACTCGGGCACAGCATCGCCATCAGCCAGCAATCCCTCAACATGAAACTGGAGTGTTTCGGGAATGGCCTTCATCAATTCCTGATAGGTCTTTGCCGTCAGCGCGATGGCTCCAGGCACATTGTCGCTAAAGGTTGCCCCAAAATTGTGACCGCACCACTGAATTTCAACTCGTATTTTTTCCATTTCCATCCTATTTTAAACCATTTATCTTTGCCATGCAAGCAGCATGTCATCTCCATCCCGCTTGTTTCCATATACTATTTAAAAGAAACTGACTCAGAACTTCACTTTGCTGCCCCCGAACCGTAACTTTCCCGGGTCTCGTGGGATGCTTAAATTGCCGATGATCGCCCTTAGTTGCAAAGAGCACCCATCCATCGGCTTCTAACAGTTTAATCACCTCCTTGACTTTGTACCGTCTCATCCCATAGCACACTTTAACACCTTGCAAAGATATTAAAAAGAATACTATTTAGCAAGTTCCTCCCTAAAAAACAGTATTACGATGGATACTTTTTCGTGTTTCACAGCCCCTCACGACGCCTGTTCGCCCTTTTTACGCCCGTCTGCCTATTTCTTGGCATTAAAAAGTGGACTGGATTGCGGGACAATTTCAATGAGATTACATGCTAAAACGGTAGAGATTGCCGCGCAATACCGCCGCTTTTACAGATGCACTCAAAAGAGGGCGACCGTGAAAGGACGGTGCATATAGTTGGAAAGGGTGCTGCAAGAGGCGACGCTTCATAACACCTTTTAAGATAGGCAAACCACCATTCAAACAAAAGACAGATTGTGCGGCGTTAAACCCCCTTTTACTTTTACATCCTTTAAGGCTTGCAATTTCACAAATCACACGCTAAATGAAGTTATAAAGTAACTGCATAATCATTCATTTTACAATCAAAATAAAATAAAAACGCATTATTTTGCTATAAAATGAAAAATTTAATGTAAAATGTTTGCGGGTAAATTATATATCTATTAACTTTGCAGCCGAATAGTATTGATGTTTTTTAAGTTTATATTGCTGAACGTAATCGTCGTACAACGATCATCGTTTTATTTTTAATCTAAAGAGGGAAGTTTATGAAAAAGAGACTTTTGATGTTTCTCGCAGGGCTATTTCTGAGCATAGGAATGGCCGTAGCGCAAACGCAAGTGAAAGGAACTGTGGTTTCAAGTGAAGACGGAGAGCCTGTAGTTGGGGCCTCTGTAATGGTCTCAGGAACGAAAACGGGTAGCATTACCGACGCAGATGGTAAGTTTGCTTTAAGCGCACCCGAAGGCACAAAATTGGTGGTTTCCTATTTAGGCATGCACCCCAAGACGGTGACCGTGCCCCGTTCGGGCGAGTTGAAAATTAAGTTAGACCCCGACAACAAGGTGCTTGACGAAGTAGTTGTCACGGCAATGGGCATCACGCGCGAGAAGAAAGCTCTCGGTTATGCCTCACAAGTGCTCAACGCAAAGGACTTGAATACGGCCGGAACCTCGTCGTTGGCCAATGCTATGCAGGGCAAACTTACGGGTGTTGACATTCGCACTTCCTCGGGAGCGCCCGGTGCTTCGGCACAAATTGTTATTCGCGGCGCACGTTCTTTCGATGGCAACAACACGCCGTTGTATGTGGTTGACGGCATGCCTATCGCTTCAACACCCGACTGGGACACGGAAAAGTCAGTGACAGGTTCTGACTATGCCAGCCGAACCATTGACCTCAACCCCGACGATATTGAATCGATCAACGTGCTGAAAGGGCAAGCAGCCTCGGCACTTTATGGTATTCGCGCTTCAAACGGTGTCATCTTGATTACCACAAAGCGCGGCAGCAAAGAGTCGACCAAGCCTGTTATCACCTTTACAACCGACTTGAGTGCACAGACCTTGAGCCGCAAGTTTGAACGACAGGATGTGTATGCGCAGGGCACAACGCTCTCAAAATATAATCCAAATGCTTCGATGACGTGGGGACCGAAGATTGCCGACCTGCCGAATGACGCTACTTATGGCGGCAATAAAAACAACGCCTATACCAACGGCGACCTCACTTCGCATGCGGGTATGTACTACAACCCGAAGTATGCTGCCGCAGGTTTGAGTGGTTGGACTACGCCACAGACCTATGACAACGTGGGCGATTTCTTCAAAACGGGCTTCACGCAGAACTCAACGTTCAACATTTCGCAACGCAAAAACGACGTGAGCTATTCGTTCAGTCTCAGCGATACCTATCAGAAAGGCATCATTCCTTCAACGGGTATGACCCGCACGGGGGCACACGGTGCTGTTGACTGGAAGGTGAACGAGCAGTGGAAGACCGGTTTTTCGGCCAACTACAGCTCGGTAAAGATTACCTCTGCGCCGGGTGCCAACAGCGGTATTGTGAACGTGGTGTACTCGGCTCCGTCGGAATATAACCTCAAAGGCACGCCCTATCACAAGCCCGGCGACCCCACTTCGCAGGTGCTTTTCCGTGCGACCAGCTTCAACAACCCCTATTGGTGGGCTGCAAACGATGAATATTCGCAACACACGAACCGTTTGTTTGGCAATGCCTACGCCGAATTTACTCCGAAACTGAACTGGAGTGACCGCTATCATCTCGTCTTTCGCGAGCAGGTGGGCATGGATATGTATACCACCAACAACGCCATCATTGCTGAGATTGGATCGGCCTACAACAAGAAAGGTGAGGTGGAGAACTACGGTGTGCAGGAGAATATCTTCAACAATCTGATCACAGCCAACTTTACTGCCAAGTGGGGTGCCGATAGAGAATGGGACTTTGGCTTTGTGCTCGGTAACGAGTTCAACCACGAATATCGCCGCAAATGGGATTATGACGGCTCGGGATTGGCTTTCTACGGTCAGCCTACCATCGGCAACACGTCGTCGATGGATGTGCACAAAGAGTATCATCAGCAAGAACGCACGGTGGGAACCTTCGGTCAGTTGTCGCTCTCTTGGAAAGACATGCTTTATCTAACCGTGACGGGTCGTAACGACAAAGTGTCGTCTATGCCACGCGGTCACCGCTCGTTCTTCTATCCTTCGGTGTCATTGGGCTGGATTTTCACCGAGCTTCCGGCATTGAAAGAAAACAAGACACTCTCTTATGGAAAGCTCCGTCTGTCTTACGCACAGGTGGGACAAGCCGGGCATTTCTACAACAATTATATGTATGTGCCCGTGTATGGCAGCGGCATGTATATCTACACGCCCATCAGTTATCCCCTCGGTGGTGCGCGCGGCTATGCGCCCTACTTCGTGAAGTTTGATGAAAAGCTCAAGCCTCAGAACACTTCTAACTGGGAAGCAGGATTGGATTTGGGTTTGTTTAAGAACCTTGTGAAGTTGGAATACACGCTGAGCTATCAGGATGTGAAAGACCAAATCTTCGATGTTCCCACAGCAGGTACGACGGGTTATCAGTCACTTCGCACCAATGCCGGGCAAATGGTGACGTGGTCGCACGAGTTATCGCTGAATGCTACTGTGCTCAATCATCAGGACTATGGTGTGGACTTGGGTGTGAATTTCACTAAGGTAAGGAACAAGGTGAAGAAACTTGCGCCCGGCGTAGAGAGCATTATGCTTGGCGGTTTCGTTACGCCACAGATACGAGCACAGGCAGGTTACACCTATCCCAATATCTATGGTATGGCGTTTAAGCGCACAGCCGACGGCCAGTTGCTGCTCGATGCCAACGGATTGCCCCAGTCAACGGCAGCCAATGTGAACTTGGGTGAGTGTGCACCCGACTTCAACATGGGTTTCAATCTCCACGCACACTATAAAAACCTATCGCTCTCGGCCACCATGGATTGGCAGAAAGGCGGTTGCATGTACAACGGAACCCTCCTGACCATGAACTATTTCGGCACCACGAAAGAGTCGCTCCCCTATCACGAAGGGACGATGGTGGCCGAAGGAATCAACGAAGCTACGGGGGCAAAGAACACGGTAGTGGTGAGCAAGCAAGCCTATTATCAGGCCTATAACGACGTGACCGAAGCCGGCATCTTCGACACCAGCTTCCTCAAGTTGCGCGATGTGACGCTGAGCTATCAGTTCCCCAAACTGGCCGGCATCAACCTTTCAGTCTACGGTTTTGCACGCAACATTTTGCTATGGGCAAAGATGCCCAACCTCGATCCCGAGAGTTCGCAAGGCAATAACAACATGGGTGGCTACTTTGAGCGCTTCTCAGTGCCCAACACTTCCAGCTTCGGTGGCGGCTTCAAAGTCACTTTCTAAGCGTCGACAAACATTTGATAAACGAAAAAAGTATTGATTATGAAAATGAAATATATATTCGGAGCTGCGCTGACGGCAATGCTTTTCACAGCTTGTTCGGAAGACACAATGGATCGCATCAACGCCGACGAGGCGCATCCGGGCCAAAATATCAACGCAAAACTGCAACTCACCGAAACCGAGGTGTCAACGGTCTTCTCTACCCTTTGCGGTGCCTATGAATGGTATGTCAGCTCGTATACCGAACAACTCTTCGGCACAGGCAACAACCAAATGCGCATGATTGAGAAGCGTAATATTGCCGAAGTGGCCGGAAGTTCAACGTTTGGCAACGAATGGAACAGCACCTATCTCAACCTCAACAACCTGAGATTGATGCGCGGGAAGTGTCAACCCGGTGGCGTGAATGCCGGAAACTACAACCTGTTGGGCATGGCACAAACGCTCGAAGCCATCAACTGGGCCACGCTGACCGACCTTCATGGCGACATTCCCTACAAAGAATGTTTCGTGACTTCGGCGCCTAAGATTGACAAACAAAAGGAGGTCTACAGCCGTGTGTTTGAATTGCTCGACAGCGCACAGATTAATTTTGCACGCGGAACCGACGACAACAGCTCCAACGATGTCATCTATGCGGGCAAACAGGCGAAATGGGCGGCATTGGTTCACGCGCTGAAAGCACGCTATCTGCTGCGCACCTATGGTGTGAACCGCACCACAGCCCAGTTGCAAAAGGTGGTCGACGAGGCACAGGCCGCCCTCAACGCCGGCTTCGCAGGCTGCGAATTGGCCGTGTTCAACGGGCAGACGGCCGACAACTCATGGTATGCTTATGCCCAAAGCCGCAAGTACACGGGGTGTTCTTCAACGGTTGAAAATCTGCTTACGGCACGCAACGACCCCCGCGAACCCATCTATAACTTCAACAGCTTTGGCAAAAACGTCGTGGCCAATCCCGGAGATGACGCCATGGCAGCGCAGACGGAGGTGGTCAACTGGCCGGCTTATTTGGAGAACGGTGCCGCAACCTTGCATGTGTTGAGCCTTTCAGAACTCTATTTTGTGCAGGCCGAAGCACAGGCACGTTTAGGACAAAATGCACAGACAGCGTTCGAAGCGGGCGTGAAAGCGTCTATAAAAGATTTCTATGCGGCTGGCGGAAGCGTGATTGAAGCCAACGTAACCGATGCGCAGATTGCCACCTACGTTGCCTCATTGAGCACACGTTACACGGCCAATCCGCTGAACGAAATCCTCATTCAAAAGTATATTGCCCAAACGCGTGATGAACAGTTGGAGACTTATAACGACATGCGCCGTTGCCGTTACATTGACGGTAGCTATCCCGTTGCCATGACCAATCCCAACAACACGCTGGGGGGTGCCAACCGTTGGCCGCTCTGTTTGCCTTACGGTGAGAGCGATGTCACCTCCAACCCCAACGTAGCAGCCGCTTTCGGCAGTGGAAACGAAGGAGGTATGTATATCTTCACCAAGAAAGTTTGGTGGGCAGGCGGCGAATAGGCGGGGCATCGATGACACTGCTATAAAGGCAGAAAAAGTAACAATAAACTTCATCCATACGTGGATATTTTAGTTTCTATTTCTCTTTAGGGTTGGCTTTTGCCAGCCCTTTTTGCTGGCTTTGTTCCCATTTGCATTTTAAACGCTCGTTTTTAAGAAAAATACTTCGGCGGGACTCCCCGAACACCTGTTTTTAAGAAAAATGTCCTTCAAAAGGGTTGGACGATGAGAAAAAACGGCTTCCAAGGGGTAGCGGTCTGCTTTTGAAAAATGACAATGCGATGGACGATGGCCCATTCAATCCCAATCGTTCGTTAGAGCCTATACGAACGAGGGCGTGCTATGCCCACAACAGCACCAACAATGGCAGTGCATTTTGCAAGGCTTTACGCAGTTTTTCGTAGGCAATGCCCATTTGGGTTTCCACGGTGTGGCGCGAAATGCCGAGCGATTCCGCAATTTCTGCCTGCGACCTGTGATGGAGTTTGCTCATGACGAATATCTCGCGGCAACGCGGAGGCAGCTGGTTGATGGCCGCTTCTATGCGACGTTGAAGGTGGTTTTCGTCTTGAAAATCGGTGAAAACCTGCGACAGCGCCGCTTGATAGAGTTGCAGCTCTTGTCGGTCGCTGAGGTTTTCGACAGGCGTTGGAAGGCGCGTGCGCAACCGTTGACGCAACACCGACAAACAAGCATGCTTCAAGGCTGTGAAGAGATAGCCCACTTCGGTTTTGGATTCATCTAACAAGTGGCGCCGCTCATAGATTTTAAGAAACACATCTTGCACCACATCTTCGGCCTCTTCGGTATCTCTCAGATAAAATGTGGCAAAATTTCGGGCACGCGTGTACCACACACTATAAAACGAATCGAAGTCAAACATGGTGGGATGGCAACTTATCTTTTTCGGGGTTTCATGGCTACAAATTTACATAAAAACCCCGAATTAAGCAGCCGTTCGGCAGAAATTGCCATCCACATATCAGCAAGTTGCCCATCGTCGTTGGCAACTTGGTTTGAACAATGGGCCACCCTGCTACAACATCATCAGCGCTTCGTTATTCGCCTCCCCGTTTTCAGCATACGCAAACAAGATGGGCCGTCTGCGGTAAAACAGCCGGATAAAGGCAAAAACAATGTTTCTCAGAGGTGGAAAACACATAGAGAAATACTGGAAATGGCTAATCCCAATCTTGGAAACAGCTAAAAATGCAGAAAAAAGTTATATCTTTGTAATGTCAAAATTTGAAAGAGAATGAAACTTTGGTTAAGAACTCTGCTATGGATAGTGATTTCGTTCATCTTTGCTCAAATGGCTTACTGTAAGTGGAATGAGAAGATACAACTATATTCATCAAAACAAAATAGAACAATGAAAAGAGTCTTTTTATGCTCATCTTTCGCTGATGTAGCTGAAATTCTATCAAAAACTGTTTCCTCACCATTAAGAGGAAACACCGTAGCATTTATACCCACGGCGAGTATCCACGAAGCATATACCCAATATGTAGAAGACGGAAAGAATGCACTCCGTGCACTCGGCCTCCGCATAAAGGAAGTAGAAATTACCCAATACGATAAAGAAAAAATTGCAAAAATATTGGGTGATTGTGACTGTATCTACGTCTCGGGCGGAAACACATTCTTCCTTATGCAGGAATTAAAAAAGACCGGAACAGATCAGTTGATTAAAGAGCAAGTGGAAAGGGGCAAACTTTATATCGGAGAATCTGCTGGTGCCATGATTCTCGCACCTAATATAGAATATGCAAAGAGAATGGATAATCACCTTGCGCTAACTCCAAACTTCAACGATTTTACAGGACTTGGCATCATCGATTTTTATCCTGTCGTGCATTTCAACAGCTTCCCCTTTGAAGAGGCTACGCAAAACATCATCAAAGAATATAGCAACCTGCCATTAAAACCCATCTCAAATCACCATAGAAAAGTCCTAATGGAGTACCATCTTCTTCAAAAAGTTCATATACCAATACATCGGGGTGATATACGGGTATATCTTTGCGTTCTTTAAAGGTAATGCCATAAAGTTTGGTAGCTGCATAGAATACGCCATTTTCAAGAGCATTTTTCAATTCGAAATAAGGTTTGATTTCGTTCTCATCGAGGTCATATTTAGCTTTGCGAACTTGTTCGGCATAGAAGTTCCAATCGTAAGGTTCTAAAGTAAAATTACCTCCCGTTTTGGCGATTTGCGCTTGTATTTCTTTAGCTTCAGCTTTGGCTTTACCTACTGAAGCAGGCACTAAATCTTTAAAGAATTGAGCAATAGCAGCAGGAGTTTTAGCCATAGTGCGTTGCAAGCTCCATTCGGCATAGTT
>ERZ772955.803-NODE-803-length-22665-cov-5.261035_pt1 | contig 22665 bp, 34 predicted proteins | sample MGYA00511133_ERZ772955 | MGnify/ENA primary metagenome ERZ772955 (study PRJEB29015, sample SAMEA2737914) | human oral metagenome | biome: human oral; feature: human-associated habitat; material: dental | place: China | collected 2149 ... | reverse complement strand
CCACCACTAAAGGCTAACCAAAATCCCTCATTATTCATTGATAGGGCGAGTCTTTCGGCTTTCTGTATTACCTTTATGGAGTAGTCTATTTTCTTCTGTAAACTTAATGTTATTCCGTTCATAAATCAAAACTAATCTTAGGTTTCAAAAAAACTAATCAAATAGCTCTAATTGTCGAGGATTGAAGATTTCTTTATAATGAGCAATCTTACGCATTGCATCTTTAAGTATTGGAAGTACAGACGTGCCCCTAATTTCGGGTTCGTTACTATCGTCATCGTATATATCTCCGCCCCTGAATTGAATTTCATCTATAACACGTTGACATTTCTCTTCTAAGGAACTTAAGGCTGCATTGATAGCTTCTTTCTCGGTATTATAACCGTCTTTTAGCGTATCAACATAAGCTGCACCATTGCAACCGCCTTGCGTCCAAAAATTATAATGAAGTCCGTAATCCCACCGCCCGTTGTCTGATTGCGCTGTTGCGACTTCAAAGTAATTTATTTTATTTTCCCATTTTATCTTAACATTCGGCGTTAAGCATACATCGAAAATATTGAAGCCAAACTCTTTGTATTGATGCACTATTTCGGGTCTGTCCTCCAAATGTAAGTATTCGCACCATTCTTCAAAAGTGAAATTTTGCCCTGTACATTTGCAGCTATGGTGAATATCTTTGCTCATATTTTAATCCTCCTTTTCATCATATACCCACCAGACAAGCGATAGAATAACTACAAAAGCAATTCTACTAAAAACATTGCTTTGTTTTTCTATCCACACTATATCCCAATTGAAATACGCAATTAAAAGATATATCGTAACTGATGGATAAACAGTAGTTCTTAGATAGGTAAACAACTTGCAAATTAGTTTCTTAATCATAATTGTTCCTTTTACTCTGTTGGTAACTCGAGTATCTCCGCCCAATGAGTAGGATATACCCTTTGTAGTCCTACATACCAACTTTTATAGGTGTAGTCGTAACGCCCAAAAGCAAGTCTGTTTTTATTAAGCAGTACTAAAACTTCTACTGAAAACTCCACCCTGTTGTTGTTCTTTGCTTTCAGGGGCAAATTTCCGTCTGTAACAGAGTGCCAATGGTTCACATGGTGTTCGTCTGCCCACTTTGCGCCATCAATAAATCCGCATCCAACATCACCAAGGTCGCAATTAAAACAACCATAATTTTTAGTATATTCAGACGCTGCTTTTTTAATTTCTTCTTCTCTATTCATAACTTATCTTTTTACGATAGAATAACCATTTCGTTAGGGTATTCTCCCTCAAATTCTACATTTTCAATATTTCTTTGACCGCAGTATTCTCCGCCATCGTCTCCGTTTTGGATAACCACTTCAATATCTCCGTACTTTTCGTACATTTCTTGAAGTTCTTTCTGTAATTCTAATATTGTCATAACCCCAACGTTTGTTTAATTTGCTGTTTATAATGTTCGTTGGCAGCCTGCTTAGCATCTGAAAGTGAGATATAACAACTGACAAAATTGCTATTACAGAATAAATTAAATTCGTTGTGAACAAATTCTATCCTGTAAAACCAGTTAAAAACTGTTACGGCAAGGTATGGTCCATATTCGTAAACTCTTTGCCACTTCAACTCTGACATATTCTCCACCACGCTCTCACGCCCTGCGTTGAAAGCAGCTTTGATGTCGTCAAAAGTAAAACAGGTCTCATCTGTAAAGATGGGAGCACTATCTCCGTTTACCCGTTTGTACTCTTTCTCTGCATACTCATCGGCTAAATCTTTCTGCTTCATAGACCTAACCTTTTCTTTACTTTCTGTTTATAAACATTATTTGCAAACTCTTTCGCCTTTGATAAGCTGCATCTCCTTGCGAGGGGTGCGCCATCGCATCGTACCTCGAATAAACCACCTTTCAACAAAGGTAGAATAGAGAACTCTCCCACAAAAGTTACAGAGATTAGGGCGTAGTCTGTCGTTTCCCAACTCATTTTCTTTATACCTTTGTAGGCATCTTCGATACCAGCTTTGTAGGCATATTCTACTTTTCGCAAAACGAACTCTCTGTTAGGAAATTTTCTCTTTAACGCTCTTGCGTCTTCCATATAAGAAGCGCATAATTTATTTTTAGTTTCTGTTTTCATAACTTTGTTGATAATTTATTTTCTGTAATACTCATTCTCTTTTTCGAGTTTGGTAATGATACCTTTCAAGCGTTTAATCTCATTATTGTATCTCTTACGCTCAAAACCATCATAGGTCGTGCTATGACAGGTACATAGTTCAATGTCATTACTTACAGCTACTGCCATACAACCAGGGATAAGAACCTTGCCGACACCTTTAATCTTTTCGTAATGGCATTTCATATCAATATCTGAATTTTGTAAAGTTGATTATTGCCATAGGCTTTGATAGGTCGTAGTGCCTGAACCAGTCGCACCAGTCTGCGAGGGAAAGTCCGTCGTTTTTTGCAAGGCGTTTGAAATCAACTGATAATCTCCTTTCGGGATAATCAATCCACGCCGTTAAGCGATTAGGAAAGCAAAGTTTCTGAACACCCACGCCACCTTCAGCTGCCAGTCGTACAATTTCCACCTGCTTACTCCTATACGGCTCGCCCGTCCACTGTCGAATGGACAACACAGCACGCCCCTCCTGTACCTCTTTAATTCGTTTCTCCCATAAAGGGAAGTTAGCCCTAATGGTATGTATTTTCTTTTTATTTAGGACTTTCTCTTTAAATTCCGTTGGCATTCCTGCTTTGTTGTGAGTTTTCGGGAATAACTCCGAAAGCATCAGGACATAAGTCTTTTTCTTTTCCATCTTATTCAAAAAACAATGAGGTTTGAAAACTTCTCGGCTCTTTATAGTTTCTATGGTTGAGCAAAAAATCTTTTTCAAGCAATCTTCTTATCTCTTCTCGCACTTCCTTTGCTACATTCTTCTTATCAGCAAGAAAGTTTACTTCCAAAGCTTTTTTCAGGCTACCCTTTATTTGTTTATCATCAAGAAAAATAGAATATTCACTAAATGTCCTATTTGACATTTCTGCATCCTCCATTTCTTTCTTTGTCTGAAATCTTGTATAGACGGTATTCTGATATAGCTTTACCTTCTTTTCATTTTTTTCAAAACCACCGTCATTTTCAAAGATAACAGAAATAGCCTCTTTCTTCCTTATTTTATTGATTTTCGCCCAGCCATAGAAAACCCTTAACAGTTTTACCATATATGATTATTTTATTATTTTGATAAGCCTATATTAGATTTTACATAGCTCTTTTCTTAAATTCTTTAAACATTGTACAGACAACGATAAGTCCAACCGTTGAACCTATAAAGGTGCCTGTCTCTCCCACTATAAATGATATTATCACACAAAAGAGTAGCAGAGATATAAGTAAGATATATATAGCAACTATTACTTGATTAAGTTTCTTTATATCTATATGCTGCGTCAATTTATTTAGCAGCATTAAAAAGAGATTTCGCCAATTCATTTCCTTCTTTTGTTAATTTATAAAGATAAATTTTCTTATCCAATGGGCTTTTTTCCGAAGTAAGAAGTCCCATTTGAGCCAACTCCTCTAAATTTTCGTCGGTTCTTCTAATAGCTCCCCAACCAACTTCGCTTAATGTTTTTAACTTTCTTAATTGAGCGATACTAAGTTTTGTTTGTTCTTCCATACTTTGTGTCTTAAATATTAAGTTTTTTCTTTATGTATTGTATTCGATATTCTACGAATTGCTTTATGTCGATGTTAAGAATTTGACAGACAGCGAGCAGGCAATGAATGGTGAACAGAATATTATGTTCTGGACGTTTTCTCTTTTTGGTTATGTTATTTACCAGAATACAGCAGTATTCGGAAAAGTTAAGTATAATACTCTGTTCTTCATCATCATCAGGAAGAAGAAGTTGCTCTGCCATCAGTTTTTTATGATTGAAACGCTCTACAAGCAGCAGGAATATTTGAGCCAACATATCTTGTACGGAATCTTTCACATAGGAAGAGAAAGTAAGACCGAAGTCTCTTTTCTCTTTTTCCATCATCGTGAATTTATCCCGAACATATGGCAGCTGCACCCATTGCCCTTTTGAATCTGCAATATAAGCATCACAAATCTTGGCATTGACTTTCATCTGCCATTCTAAATCTGAAAGTCCACTGTTTGGAAACTTTTCAGCCTTAGAAATGTCATAGATGATTTTCTTAAATTCGAGAATATCGCTTTTGGAAATCATATTGCCTGGTATGTTTATTCTTCAAATAGAACCTCCAAGTCATATATGTCCGCCGTTGCCTTTTCCAACCTGCAGCCTTTACTTTTTTCCCAGCCTTTGCACAAAAGGATAGCACTGCATTCAAGCAATGCAGCAATGTCTTTTCCCATCAGCTGACTATAAGGTAGCGAAGGGTCTTCATTGATGTCAAACGGAGTAATGGTCTTGATTTTCTCCTTATCAAGGCTTTTTTCCCGAATATTTTCGGCAACCTTTTTAGCATAAGCTCTTCTTTCTTCCAGTTGGAATCCTGTAATAGGAAGTGATATATAAACACGTTTGTTCATTTCAAAAAATCTTTTTTATGTTTTTTATTTTATTAAAATAGCAGGCACAGCCATATCGGGCAATGCCCAGGTATTCATCTTTTGTAAGAGGACGGCGATTTGGATTTTGAGATTTTGAGGTTGGCATCTTTTGCCAGTCTTTTTTCTCAATCTGATATTTCTCGTCTATTGAAAGTATGCTATATGGTTTCCCATTAAAGGTTACGCCTTGGGCATATTCTTTCATTAGCGTTTTACATTCCTTGTAGATTCCTTCCGGAACCACAAACACAATGAATGAAACTTTTTCATCGGCATCGATGAACTTTTCATTTATGAAGTCCATCTTGAAGTCGAGAACCGAAGTTCGCACTACGAACTCTGTTACCACACCTTTGCCATTTATCAGAATCAGATCTGCCGAGTGGTCTAAATATCCAGCAGGAAGTTTTGGAATGACTATTTTATTAGGAAATTTCCTTATGTAAAAATTAGTCAGGATTTCCATTATTCCCATTAGAATTGCATCATAATCCATATTTTTCAAATTTGTTTTATTAATTGTTTTATTGCTCCATCATTTGTTTTTATATAAGAACTCCATCGGGGTCTATGGCTTCCCAATACCATTCATGGTCAGTCCCCTCTTCCCAGCAGGTGGTGGTAATCCATAAATCTACATAATCTTTCTTCCAAACAACTGTATTTACCTTAACTTTATCAGGGTCAATGAACAACTGCCACAGCTCAAAAGAATATCCTTCATATTTACCACACCCTTTCATTCGTATATTCTTGTACCTTTCATTGTCTTTTTCATCGACAAATGAATCATCGCCTGGTTGTATGATGGACAAGCAATCTCCTTTCGATGGCAACACTGGAAGTTTCCTGTCTATTGTCCACTGAAAGAAGTAATCACACCAACTAAAACAAACATTTACTTTCATATTTTTTATTTTACTACACCTTCACATACTTTCTGCGCATAAGAAAGCGCATCAAGGACCACGGTATAATTAAGTCCATTGATATTGGAATTGGACAGTAGGTTTATCTGTTCGTTAAAGACATTATTGTCTTTATTGTAACTTTCTGCAAGAAACCACCTTTCCCAATTCTTTGCTTCCTTCGGTCTTGGTAATTTGAGAAAATCCAATACCATGACTACAAGCCTTTTGAAAAGGCTTTGGTTCAGAACAAAGGGTTCTCCGTTTTCAAGAATCCAATTAAACAGCATGTGGGCTGTATTTGTTTCCCTATCTATTGATATTTGGAAACACTCTATACCGAACCTCCCTTGTATTTCGTAGGCAAGATTTGTGAGCTTTTCAAGCTCAATGCTCTTTTTTATCTTGAAAGACATTTCCCTTGTTATCTTCATAGACTTCATAGGCACAAAGCCTTTCTTTTCTTCTATCCTCCGCATTATCTCTTCCTTTTTCTCGGAATAAGTTGCGGTTTCTACATATTCGGGATATTTTACAATACCTTCCTTGCAGTCCTCAATTTCTAAAAAACATTTTTCATCAACCATATCACTTGTAATTTAATATATTTTGTATTTGTCTATTCAAGATAATATTTCTACCGTCTTCTTGGCTATAGACAAATCCCCCTGTCATCAGGATTTCCGCTTTCCCTTTATTTTATCTGAATTTGTCCTCATTGAAAGTTTGCTTGATTTCATAAATGAAAGCGCACATCAGCGCAACAAATACGGCAATCACGCAAATACTTAATATTTTTATTGTCATCATATCATTAATTGTTTTGAATATTCATATAAATTTTTGTAACTTTTATAAAGGACGCTCTTGTCCTTCAGTCTTTTTCCATCGTGCCGGGCAAGCAACGTTTCCGTTATGATGCGACCAGTATCGTTGTTTGGCATGTATGAAAATATTTTTTCATACATATCACATTCAACGGACACCTGTGGAAACTGCTTGACGCTTGAAAGTATCATTGCCGTACCGTAGTCTGGAACTTTGATAATATTGGATTTTTCGATGTTCTTGAAAGCTATGTAGTCTTTCAAGTCATAGAAAACACAGCATACATCTGCAAAATCTTGGTCATTATGAATGATGGTGATGCCTGGGTTGTTTATTGTCTTGGTCTTTCCATCTGCATAATCAAGAAATTCTATTCCTTTGTTGCAGTTCTTAACCCCAATGCCATACCTCTCTCCGTATTTCTCCAGAATCTGTATCTCCATCAAATCTTCTGGAGATAAATTTCCAGCCAACGACTTCAAGTAGTTATGGAAATCTTTTATTTCCTTTTCAGCTTCCGGAGACAATTTTCCTGCTCCAATAGGAGCAGCAAGGTTTCTCAATCTATTTAGATTGATTTTCCTTATTATGATATTCGTTGTATTTACTCTTATCACCGTTTCCATATCATAAGTTTTATTATTCTATTTAGCTCTTCCTTTGTTTTTCCTTTTTCAAAGTAGTCGCTAATATCCTTTTCCTTTTTTGTTCCTTCCAATGGCAGCTCAATTCTTCCGACATTGTATTTGTCTTTGAATTGCTTTACCTTCATGGCCGACTCCTTCTTTCCGGTTTCGTCCATGTCGTACAGGAAGAGTATCTTTTTGAACCTTCCTGCCAGTTCCCTCATCACCTCTTCGCTGATGTTTGCCGTCTCACTGTTGAATGAGATGGCGTTGAATCCATGTGCAGCCAATGACAGCACGTCTTTTTCTCCTCCAGTAATGATTACCATTTCTCCTTTTGGTGGCAGCTGCTCCATTCCGAAGATGTATGGTTTAGGAAGTTCTCCTGCATACATGAATCTTGTCTTCGCCGTTGGACGGTAAATCTTTATGCCCTTACCATTGCCGAAAACGTAGCCGAATAAAAGAAAGGCATTTGAAGCAAAAACGGAATATTCAGATTTGTCTTCACGATGAAAGTTCACATGGTGAAGGAATTTCACGTTGTATCTTTTAAGTGTTCTTTCATCAATGCCATACTTTGCCCAAAATTGTATATCCTTTTCTGTCGGTTTTTTGCAGGAATAATCAAAGCTGATGACAGATACAGGTTTTTTGTATTTGGCATCTGCCTTTACCTTTGCAGCAATTCTATATTCTACTGCAGACCTGTCAAAAACACCGAGATTCAATTCTTTGTCAATTATTTTTAAGATTTGCACGAAATCAGTCCTTGTATTTACATGGGCAATCTTTCCCACGAACGCGAAGCAGTTTCCTGAGAAGCTGCTGTCTCCAAAATCTTTGAGATAGTACTGTTGGGTACCATCACTCATTTTGTTGCAGTAAAGATGGCATGAGGGGTTACTATCCTCCCTGTATGGGTTGCTGAATACCTTTTTCAGGCATTTTTCTGTCAGATAATGGATAAATACGTCCAATCCGCCATCAGTTCTTCGCAATATTTCCTGTTTTTCATTCATAATGGTTATTTTAATGTTTGAAATTGCATTTATTTTGCTACCAGACAGCTGTCATCTATTCCATTTCTGCATGGATTCTACGGTAGTTGTTATCGGAAAAGACAATTTTCTTCGTCATTTCCATAATTCTTTCCGCTATTCTTGTTCCATAAATGTTTTCTATTTGTCCTGTCAGCAGGTTTGTTGTGATAATGGTTGGCAACCTGTTTTCATATCGATATGAAAACAGTTCCCCAAAAGGAGAATACGAGTTGCCATATTGTCTGACAACGTCATTTTCAACTCCCAAATCATCAACAGCCAGGAAAGTCGCTTCTTTGTAACGTTGGAACAAATCACGGTCTTCAAGATATGAAGAGCTGATTTTTGTTGCATCAACCACCCATAAGTTCAACTTTCTCTCAGAACTTGCTCCGGAAAGAACAAGGTCCGATAAATCCAAACAGGAAATTAGCTTTCTAAGGGTTCTTAGCATAGTGGTCTTTCCATTGCCCATTGCACCCTGTAAAAGTATGCCACTCTTATATCCATCTGTTGTCAGCCAGCTTCCAATTATGGACATGGCCTTTTGTTGTTTTTCGTCCCTGTAGACTTTTGGGCTTCTTAGCTTGACTTCCATGCGAAACGCGAACTGTATTGCTTCAATACAATTTTCTGTTGTCAGCGGAATGATTCCCCCAGTTGTCTGCTTCGTAAATGTTGTTACCATTCTCGTCAAAAGCAGATGTTGGTATTGCTCGTCTGATTTCATCTTTTATATCTTTATGGTTATTTTCTTTTTCTTCTTGTACTGCTCTTTCCTTGAGGACTTTTTTCGTCCAATCACAGAAATGATTGACAAAGTCCTTCAAATCCTTGTGTCCTTCATGCAACCTTGCTGCATTTTCAGACAGGAAGTCATTCAACAAGCTCATAACCTCTTGTGATGTTGAAATATGGAAGCGATTTTGTACAGATTTTATCCAAATATGGTTCTCCACCAAATTGTCAAAAAAAAGTCTCTCGCGCGCATTAAAAATATTTACAGAAGAATATTCTCTACTTGCTGTTGAAGTATTCTTATTCTCTTTCTTATTCTCATTATTCATATTTATTTTATTATATACCTTTATACGCGCGTGTGCGAGGTTGTTTTCATCTGGTGAACACTCTGTGAACTTTCCGTGAAATTCAGTGGGTTGGAAGTGGGTTGGAAGTGGGTTGGAAGTGGGTTGCGATGTATCGCAAGTGTTTATATTACAATTACTTACAAAAACATCTTCGTTATCACTCTGTGAACTTTCTGTGAAATTCAGTGGGTTGGAAGTGGGTTGGAAGTGGGTTGGAAGTGGGTTATTCTTGTCTTCCAGCAACAAAGCCTTTTTCTTTTCTTTGAATGATGTATATTTCGGCAGTAGAACAGTACTGATATTATTGTTTTTATAATCAAGAACTATCAAGCCTAATTTATTCATTCTGCGTAAAGTCCTTTTTATTTCCAAAGGAACAATACCTGTTTCCAAAGACAGGTTTTCGACTTCTAACCAAGCAGGAGTACCATTGTAGACCTTGTCTTGTATCAACTTTAAATTTATATGTAAATACAAGTGGAACAAGAAAGGATTATAGAACCATCTTTGACCTGTGAAATCATCATATAATTTTATCCACCCTCCTTCATAATTATAAATAGATAGGAATTTATCAAAGTTGGTAATAGCAATCTTGGAAGTCTTTCCCTTTTTGCATTCACAAAATATGGCTCGCTCTTCCTGTAGTTTTGAAAGAGCTGCTCTGATATTTTGTCTACTCATACCAAGGATAGTTTCCAATTTTCGAGACGAAATATTTATTTCTCCCCTCTTCGTTATTGACTTTCCCAGCCACGAATCTTCCCTTTCTGCTTTCAATAATAAATAGCAGAAGAGTAATATACAACGGGAATCCTTATAGAAAGATACTGTTGTAAAACAACGAGGCAGACCTATCCATGTATATTCTTCCATACAGTAGAATTAAAATTTTTCATTCGGCTGTACTATGGTACCTGTAAACCTGACGCCTTTTTCTATTTGGGCCATCGTCAATTTGCCGGGACCTTCTCCATAAAGTTTTATCACTGGAAACTTTTTTTGATTGATTCTTTCTGGCATATTATTCCCTTTCTTCTATTTGGAATGTAATCAAATAGTTTTTACAATTCTTTAGTTTAATTCCTAAAGAAGTTGGAGTTTGTGAGATTATGAAAAATCTCTTAGCTACATCAGTCGTGTTTTTAAATCGAATTTTTGTATTTTCTAAAATCGATTTAATAGTATTTAATTTCTTAAATGCTTCTTCTTTCGTGCCAACCCATTCGTATTCTTGACGTTTAATATCTATCAAGATGTCAGCCAACCAAGTTTTCCTTGTTGGAGTTTTTATTATTCGCTTTATCCTATACATAGATTTAAAGTTTTTTGTTGATTTCTTTAAATCTTTCAACCCAAGGCAAATGAGAAGTCTTACAGAAGTTATCTTTATTAAGATACACCCCTTCTGTCGATAGAATATATCTCACCCCATCTACAGACAAATTGCACTCACTGGCAACATACGCCATCGCTTTTCTTGGGGATATACGTTTTTCAAGAATGTCATTTTCATATTGTAAATAATGAATAATAACATTCCTGTGTTTTTTTTCAATATCCTGCCTATGGAAGGATAGTTCTTTTTCTTTTTGTTGTTCCATATCAATGATAGTTTTTAAAATAATATTCCTATCATTGATTATAATAACGGCTGGGATTATTTACCATAATCCACATTAGTATATAAAATGATGGAATCTGGACCGCCAGAGAATTGTAAACATTCTTCCCGAACACGACTCTTGCGCAACTACCTCACAGTCAGCACGCTGCGATACCTGCTGTCTGGCATTGTGAAAGCGGTTCTTTTGCACGGTAAAAGCGGTTGTTTTGCATCGCAAGACAGGCACTTTTGCAACACCAAAGCTCCGTTGTTGCTTTTTAAAGGAATTATCCTTACAAAACGGCGTCGCGGCCGATGCATTCCGCTGAAATAGGATTCCGCTGACTGCAGTTAGGAATAAAGGTCTTTAATGTCTGCCGTTCTATTATTTATAAGTTGCCTCCGATAGTATCAATAATCTTCATTTATAGCCGAAAGATAACGGCGAAACAAGAAATAATATGTATCTTTGCAGTGTTTTGCAATGCATTCAAAAGCTTTGTTTTATAAAAACAATATATGGGAATATTTATTAGCAATATCCTTGCAGGTTTCTTTATAGTTGGTTCAGCATTCTTTGTAGTATGGCTTGTCTACTACATGCAATTCCATTTTACCTCTGTCCGTACCCTGCCAAGTATGGCAACACTGCCTACTCGAGCTGTCGTTGGAATTTTATTGAGTGCCATTCCTGTCTTTGTTTCTGTGTTCTTATTACTTAAATTCGATACAGAAATCCAACAATTCTTGTTTGACAGTAACACCACAACATTTTTCGTATCAGGTCTTTACATTGTATTATTCCTGTGGATTAGCTGGATCTGTTTCGTGTTTAGGCGTGGAAAACGAATTTGGAAGTATCAAAATCCCAAGCATTGTCGTTTAGTACTGCAAACCATTAATAAATCAACAAAAGTTGAAGGTATTGCTATTCGTAGCATCGACGGTATCAGAAGTGGTCGAGGAGTTGGTTTTTCATGGTTCAATGGCTATTTAGTTGCTGCAGGTATACATGAAATAGAATTTGAGTTTTATACGTATAAGAAATTCCATAGTCATTCTGTAAAAGACCCAATCTATACAAAAAATATCACAATGGACTTCCTGCCTGATGCTATCTACAATGTTGAAGCACGGGCAGACTGCCGCAAATTCCGTATTTCGCGCGTTATGGGCTGGAACCGTTGATTAGGTATCGGACTACCATAAAACCAATTGCAAGGTGTCTGCATATTCATCTTCAGGAACATGTGCATAGTGCGGATTTGCCAATAACTAAAGTAAAAAATGTTAAGAAACAGCGATTTCTAAGACAAATCAGCACTTATTTAATAAAAAAACATTATCTTTGAAAAATAAATGGTACTAATTCGGAATTAAGAAACAGCGGGTTTAGAACTACTCGAAAATTTCTATACGACTATAGTTGTATTTATATAAAAGTCATAACATCTTAAAACCACTTTATTATGAAAAAGGTATTTTACAGTCTGATATGTCTTATTGCATTATCAGCATGTTCATCAGAGAATGTTGCCCTCGATGCGCTGAAAGTCTACGATGTTGCGAACTCGTCTTGCAAGACAACGTTGTCTAAGGAAGAGACACGCAGTGATTTCTATGAAGAGAATATTTCAAAGCCAACAACGCTCAATATTGAATTGGGAAAAGACGGCATTGCCCAGTGTTCATTCGAAGACGTGGAAGCCAACTGTGCGGTAAGAAACATTTATGTAAATGTTGCCAATCAGGACAATCAGATTATTTTGGTTGTCTATCACAACGCTCTCGAGGCATCTGCCGATTGTATCTGCAAGTACGACGTGAGCTTCAAGATGAGCAAACTACTGTCGGGCAGTTATCAGCTGAAAGTATATTGTGCAGGTCCGAATATGAAGTATGATGAAAGATATATTGTATACAATGGACAGATTCACATCGCAAAGAACAAAAAGACCAGCATTACCTTCAGTGGACCACTGACATTACCCGAGAATTAAAGTCCTTTCCTGAAGGTCTCATGCCGTAGCATAATTTGTCAATAGGCATTTCTATACTTTGCATCTCTCCATCTTTGCTTGTTATAATAAGGACTTAGCAATGGAGAGATGTAAAAAGAATGTGGGAATACGTACCTTACGATCTTTCTATTTCAACTTCTCTGCAAGATATTTTCCCGTTAAGCTATTCTTATTGCGGGCTATTTCTTCAGGAGTACCGCATGCAACGAGCTTACCACCATTATCGCCTCCGTCAGGTCCGATGTCGAGAATGTAGTCCGCACACTTTATTACATCAAGGTTATGCTCTATGACAAGCACTGAATGTCCCTTTGTTATCAGGGCATTGAAGGCTCTTAACAGACGCTTTATGTCGTGGAAGTGCAGTCCCGTAGTAGGTTCGTCGAAGATGAACAGCGTGGGTTCCTGCCGTTCCTTCCCTATAAAATAGGCGAGTTTCACGCGTTGGTTCTCACCTCCCGAAAGCGTAGAAGAACTCTGTCCTAACTTAATATAGCCCAATCCCACATCTTCCAATGGTTGCAAGCGAGCAACAATTGTTTTCTGCTTATTGGCAGTAAAGAACTGTATTGCTTCAGAAACCGTCATGTCCAACACGTCGTTAATGTTCTTTCCAGCAAAGGTAACGTCAAGAATTTCCCGCTTAAAGCGTTTGCCATGACATTCCTCACATTCCAAAACCAAGTCTGCCATGAACTGCATTTCAATGGTTATCACTCCTGCGCCTTTACATTCTTCGCACCGCCCACCATCTGCATTGAACGAGAAGAATTGGGGAGTAAAGCCCATCTGTTTTGAGAGTTGCTGTTCGGAAAAAAGCTTTCTTATTTCGTCGTATGCCTTAACATAGGTTGCAGGATTGGAACGCGAACTCTTCCCTATCGGGTTTTGGTCTACAAATTCCACGTGCGTTATCTGCTCCAAATCGCCTGTAAGCGAAGCATATTCACCGGGCAAATCGGTTACTTCATCAAGGCGACGCTTCAATGCGGGATAGAGTGTTCCCTTTATAAGCGACGACTTTCCACTTCCGCTGACACCCGTTACAACTGTAAAGACATTGAGCGGTATTTTGGCATCTAACCCTTTCAGATTGTTCATTCGGCAACCTTTTATTTCAATAGAAAGGTTCCAGGGACGGCGACTCTGCGGAACTTCAATGGTATCTGCACTTGTAAGGTATTTTATTGTGTACGAATCGGGGTTAGCTTTCAACAATTCTGCTTTGTTTGCATCATTGATTTCGGGCACAACACCATCATATACGATGTGCCCACCCAATCGTCCTGCATCGGGACCAACATCAATCAGATAGTCAGCCGAACGTATTATCTCTTCGTCGTGTTCCACTACTATTACAGTATTTCCGATGGCTTGCAACTCTTTCAAGACGTGGATAAGGCGGTCGGTATCGCGACTATGCAGTCCGATGCTTGGTTCGTCCAAGATGTAAAGCGAGCCTACCAACGACGAACCTAACGATGTTGTAAGATTGATGCGCTGACTTTCGCCGCCACTAAGCGTGTTCGACTGCCGATTTAGTGTAAGGTAGCCAAGTCCGACATCAACGAGAAACTGAATACGATTAGTTATTTCCAACATCAGCCGTTTGCTAATGTTTCGCTCTTGCTCCGTCAGTTCTATATTATCAAACCATTCTTTCAGGTTCTTAATGGGCATTTCCACCAAGTCGGTGATAGCTTTCCCTGCTATTTTCACCCATGTTGCTTCTTTCTTTAAGCGCTGTCCATGGCAATCGGGGCAGATTGTTCTACCTCTGTACCGACTTAAAAGAACACGATACTGTATCTTATATTGATTGTCTTTCACCATCTGGAAGAAGGAATCAATACAAATACGGTCAGGAAGCGGATTGTCTGCTTCGCTCGGAAGTCCGTGCCAGAGTTGATCTTTCTCCATCCGCGATAATTCAAAATAGGGTTTGAAGATAGGGAAATTATCCCTTGCAGCCCGACGACAGAACTCATCGTGCCATACTTTCATCTTCTCACCATGCCAACATTGCACACAACCCTCGTAAACAGAAAGCGAACTGTTTGGTATCACCAAGCGTTCGTCAATTCCTATGATACGTCCAAAGCCTTCGCAAGTAGGACAAGCACCCAATGGTGAATTGAACGAAAACATATTATCGTTAGGGTCTTCAAACTTAATACCGTCAGCCTCAAAGCGTGTAGAAAAGTCGTAAGACAGTTTTGATGGAAAGAACAGCAGCCGTAACATACCATCGCCTTCATAAAAGGCAGTTTCGCAAGAGTCGGTAAGACGCGAGATAGTTTCCTTGCTGTTGTCTACCGACAGGCGGTCGATAACGAGATAGATGTTTGTTTCCTTTTCAATCGCTTCATCGTCATGGACTTCTATCCAGTCTTCAATGCGATTAATGTCGCCATCTACATAAATGCGTGCATAGCCTTCCTGCACTTCCATCTCAAGCTGTCCCTTGATACTTCTGCCTTCCCGAACGTGCAACGGTGCAAGAATGCAGAACTTTGTGCCTGCTGAATAGCCCTGAACCTTTGCTATAACATCTTCCACGGTGTGTCGCTTCACCTCTTCTCCCGTCTTCGGGCTATAGGTTCTGCCTATCCGCGCATAAAGCAATCGAAGGTATTCGTATATCTCCGTCGAAGTACCGACTGTAGAACGAGGATTTCGTGCTATCACTTTCTGCTCGATGGCAATGGCAGGCGGCAAGCCTTTGATAAAGTCTACTTCGGGCTTTGCCATACGCCCCAAGAACTGACGGGCGTACGCCGACAAGCTCTCAACATACCTGCGCTGACCTTCTGCATAAAGCGTATCGAAAGCCAACGACGACTTACCGGAACCAGAAACACCTGCTATGACCACGAACTTCCCACGTGGAATTTTCACGTTTACGTTCGCTAAGTTATTCACTCTGGCACCTTTTACTTCTATATAGCCATCTTCTTGTTTGTTCTTTTTATTCATCTGCTTGGCAAGTCTATCTTTTTTGCCGCACAAAAATACAAAAAACTTTTGGTATCTTCCTTAAAATCCCGTATATTTGCACTATGTTCATTCCGAAATAAAGTAACTGCGGTTACATATAACAAGGAACAAAGAGAGACAAACGCAATGCCTGACTTACATAATGACAAGGAGAGATAGATATGAAAGAACAAAACAACACTATACACAACTTTGCCGACCCCGTTGAAGAACGGCAGATTAGACATTTCGCCTGCAAGGAAATGGGCAGACAAATACACCGTTACATCAAAGGAATGCGCGGTTCGAAGGCACAAATGCTACGTTTTGAAGAATCATTGGAGAACCTCACGTTGGAAGAAAGAGAGAAAGCGATAGCACTTTATTTGGATTTAAACCGCAAGGCGCTGAAAGGTCTCGACATGAAAATGGTGCTGGTGCGTTCGGTTGCCAACTATTCCGACACTTTCGAATATCTTCTTACGTTGGTGAATGACAAGCGCAAGATGGCAAACTATCTGAACTTGCTGAAAGATACCTACATTCAGTACCACCAAGTAGTTGAGAAAGATGGCAAATTTGGCATCGTTGATTATCGCGGAAACACCATACTAAGTCCGAAGTATGAATTTGTCCGCACTTGCTACGTGTATGTTGATGACTTGCGCACCATGCCCGTCATAGCACAGTTAGACGGCAAAATGGGGCTTGTGCTGCCTGACGGGAAAGAAACATTGGTTACTCCTTTCAAGTACGACCGCATTTCGCTCAGAGAAGAACCTCCCTACTTTGAAGCCGAATACGATGGCAAAAAAATACTTCTGACAACCGATGGTGTAGAAAAGTAAAGTACACTGATAATAACAACACTGATGTTCGACGAATTTATTGGCTGTTTCATCTTGTCTGAGATCGCTTTTGCACTCCAATAAGCAAGGAACAAATAAGCCCTATTTACAGACAATTGCAATTCGTCGAACTCACGTTATTGACAACAATTAGTGCGAAATCCTATCTAATACGACTTCTAAAGCCTTATTGCTTTCAACTTCTATATCAGGCAATGCGCCGTGTATATTGTTTTCATCAGCACCGAAAAGCCAAAAACGTTTGAAAGAAATGCTGAGTTGTAATTTGGAATGGGGCAATACATAACCCACCACATCGCCATAGGAAACATTCATTCCACCTGCTTCTTCGCCTACAAGTGTACCGATTTTAAAAGCCTTGACAGTCCAAGCGAAACTTGCTGCTGCCGAAAAAGAATGATGATTGACAAGTACCCATACTTTCCCGCTGAAGCGTTGCGCAGCATCGGCTTGCGGTTGGGTCATCTTATCAATTATATAGAAGTTTACTCCTTGCTTGTAATGTCGGCGTGTCATCTTTTGCGTAATCGGTGTTACTTTCGTCCAGACCTTTTCGTACTGCGTAAATGGCGTTTTTGCAATGTATGAAAGCAAAGTATCACCTGCCATTGAAGTACCTCCGCCATTATCTCGAATATCGATTATCAGGTTCTCAATATGGCGTGTATTCAAGTCTGCCACCATCTTACGGCATACATCTGCAAGTTCTTGCGCATTCATAAAGTGAGGAACAGTCATTAAAGCAGCTTTCTTATTGATAATGCGGTAACTCGCAAAATCATTCTGTGGTACTTCTTTCATACCACGTTTCATCTCCTTTTGCTTCTCTTCTAACGAAACGCTATACATCTTTCGGTTAACAATTTTGCCATTCTCAATGTATTGTATGTCATATTCAGCAGCATTATACAACATATAGAACCAAGCAAGAAACCCATTGTTCACATTTGTTAGCCTAAAGAAAGTCCGTTCACCTGACGCATAAGGTAGCATTTTTTCAATCATTTCCTTGCTGCTTACCCCATTAATCGAAACTATCTTCGCTCCTTCAGGAACGCCGAACAAGGTTCCGCGTGTAGTAATCGTAGAATCGTTGGCATCAACTGAAACCATTAAAGGAAAACGTGGCATATCCTTTTCGAAAGCATCTTTGTAAGGAAAGTAAAGTGCTGTATGTCCATCGCCAACGGCAGCCACTAAGGGCGCAACACTCCGATAGAAGTCGAGCGTGGTCAGACTATCTGGGAATGCTTGCTTGATGGCATTCGCTTGTGAAAGGAATGCGGTAGGTGTACACACAGAGAACACATTGGGGTGCACCTCACACAACATATAAACTAAACTATCTAAGTCGTCAATGGCTTGCTGTCTGCTCAGTTTTCCATTGTCTGTGCTACCAGCATTCATTGTGCCGATAAATGTTTGTACGAATGTAAGAATTAAGAAAAAACGCTTCATTTTAATACTATCATTATATGTTTAAATTTAAATACGACTTTAACGCCTGCACGTGGTCTGCCAATGCCTGTATTCCTTGTGGGGTTATACGGCAAACGGTTTGGGGAACTTTGCCCTTGTATCCTTTCTTCACCTTTATATACTTCGCCTTTTCCAACTTGTCTATCTGCACACTTATGTTGCCCGATGTAGCCTTCGTGGTGTTCTTTATGTAAGTGAAGTCGGCACTGTCGGCACTCATCAGTATCGACATAATTGCCAAACGCAATTCGTTGTTCAGCAAAGGGTCGAGGGGGAGGAAATCGTTATCTGCCATTGCTGAACTTTAAATATAAACCCGGAATCAATAGTGTGAACACGGCTGTAACAGCTACGCACAGTAATTCGTTCACACCCTGATTGACAAGCGAGAAGTAAGAACATGCTGCACATGCCACCGCACCGATGACAGAGATAAACAAACGATTAATCACCAGCCCAGTAACGGCAACCGACAAGCCCATAAACAGAATGATGGTTGGCGTCATCGGTATAATTTGCCTTGCGGAGATTCCACCAAAAGTTATCGCACATATATTGATTGCCCACAAGACAAATACCGATATTCCGAATACGCCCCACATATAACCAATGGTACGGCTGACAATGCTGTCGGGAACAGAACGCAACTGGTTGTATTTATACTGATATACGCCACCTATCAGCGACATCAATATCCAAAGCAAATGCCATCGACCACCGCCTTCTCCCTTCGGTGTGTTCGTTATGAGCAACCAAATAATGAGGGAAGTAGATAATACCAATCCGCCCCAAACAAGCAACGGCTGTGCCGAGGCTTTGGCAACGTCTCTCCTACTCTGCTCTATCGTTCTCTCAATGAGTTTCAGACTCTCTGCTGCTGTTAGTTCTTTTTCTTTCATAATCATAGTTTTATATTGTTGTTTTTATTGAAATCGTTCAAGCGTTCCGCCTCGCCGTGGTCGTCGCGCTTCAGCTTTTTGCCGCCTTTTCCTTTGCCGAAGTTGTAAGTAAGCGTAAGTTGAATGTTCCTACTGTTGCTTCCTTGCATCGTATCGTAGAAGTTGGAGTAACGACTGTGCGCTTCAATGAATCCGTACTGCTTGTTGAATACATTCTTCACCGCCAACGACACATTTACTCTTGGCTTGAAAGTCTTCGACAACAGTAGGTCTACACGCTGATAAGACCTAATCATCGAGTTGCCCGAATGCAGTCGGGATATGGCGTTTAACGATACTTCCACATTGAAATTGTGCGGCAGTCGGAAAGTTGCCTTCGTGTTGTTCATATATAGGAAATGTCCTTTTATGCTTTCGCCCTTCGTTATCTGAATGGTTTGATAGCACAGAAGCGTATTGAAGTTTATGTTGAACCAATAGCAAGGCTGGAAAGGCAAGCTAAGATAAGCGTACCAATGGTTTTCCTGATGGTGGTTGATGTAAGTAACGTAACTGCCCATAGGGTTGTCTGGTGTTTCAAAAGAGAACTCTCTAATCAGGTCGCTGTGCATATCAACGCCCAACGTCAGCGAATACACATTGTTGTAAACGAGCGTCGAACGAATGCTGTTTACGTATTCAGGGCGCAAGGCAATATTGCCTATCGTATAAGTAAACAACGATGTCTGCGTCTTCGTAGGGTTCTGCTGACTGAACAATGGGCGGGCTATCTTTCGAGAATACGATGCGATAACTTTCCATTTGCCGTACTCGTCTATGTCATAGCCCATCGAAATGTAAGGGAACAAGTCGCTGTAATTTCGCTTTATGTTCGTCGGAAACTCTTTGGTGGCTACATATTCATATCGCAGTCCCACTTCATAATTCAGTTTCTTGTAAGCAGTTGCAAACTGTGCATAGCCTGCAAATATGCGCTCTTTCTGCTCAAAAGCAGCATTGCTGTTGTCGTTCTGGTTCGACGAAACGCCGCCATACAGCGTATTGTTGTCTGCCGATATGGCATTGTGTTTCACTCCAAACAATAGATTGCTGTTCTTTGTAAACTGTTTGAACACCGATAAATCCATTGCCAATACCTTATATATAGATGCCGTGTTGCTCGAATCGCACTTGTTTTCAAACAGATTTACATTATCGCCACGCAACCGTCTGACATCATACGAAGTCGAAAATTTTACTTTTGAGCCTTCATTATCTATCTTATATGACACATCTGCCTGAAGAGAATGAAAATGATTTCGTATCTTTTGCGTGTAAGTACTCAATACATCGTGCATATTTATCTCTGGTGTCTGCATAGATGTGCGGTCGTTGGTTGTTCTTTTCAAACGGTTCAGCGTGAACGCATACTCTGTTCCGATATTCCAACGAGTAGTTAAATCGGCAAATCCGCCTACTCTCCAATAATAGTCTCTCGCTGGAATGCGATTGTTACTCATAGAATTATAATTGTATGAAGGCAGGTTGAAAACTCGCTTTATGCGCCCTTCGCCATTATTCTTGGCAGTAATGGGGTTGGAAAACGAAGCATACAGGTTTACGTTGTTCCATCTTGAAAACACCGAAACGGCTGCAGTGTTGCGGAAGAATGTATTGGCGACGTTCAAACGGTTTTCTATCGAGCCATTCACTCCGTTATCTTTCTGCTTCCGAAGAACAATATTAATCACTCCGCCCTGCACGTTGGCATCTTGCGAAGCATCGGCAACCGTCTGGACTTCCACCTTGCTGATGTCCGAAGAACGCAGACTTTGCAAGTAGCCTATCAATGCTGCACCTTCCATTCGCACCTCGTGCCCATTGAGAAGAACCTTCACTTTCCCTCTTCCGTCTATGCTAATACCACTCTCGGTTACTGCCACGTGAGGAACAGATGCCAACACTTCGTCCATTGTCTTGTTTTCGTCTTCACGCATTTGCACGATTATCTTGTTGCCTTTATTCATTGTTCTGCTTGCAACAACAGTAACTTCCTGCAACAAATGCTGCTTCGATACATTCACAGTATCAGCGAACGACACGAACACAGAGAGCATAATATTCAAAAATAGCATAGCCGTTTCTTTCTTTTACTAAATGTTTTCAAACATCTTTCTTTCAAGATACCCTTCCAATGATTTTATTGAAGATAGGTAACTTTTGCAGTAAGCACGCCTTTCTTCAAATCTTTTTCAGTGAAAATCTGCTGTATAAATCCTTCCGTTGGGCGGCCGTATTCGTCCCTATCCAACTGTTTGTTCCCGTTTGCGTCAATAAAGGCACTTACTTTAAACTTACTCCACTCGGGCATTTCAAGTGTTATTTCCATTTTGTGCCCACTCACTGCTTGCATCAACATTACAGGTTTAACTGTATTGTCGGTCGCATCTAAATTCTCTACCATTATTAAAAGCGTCCCTTCTGTTCCTCTAATCCCGTTAATGGATAACGTTACGGTTTTACCGCTACACAATGCGCATACGGCAAAAGTAATAATAGATAATAGTAATCGTTTCATAATTGGTTTCCTTTAATTTATTAATTACACTGCAAATATAATGTAGTTTATAATACAAACCAAATATAACGACTGATTACAAGATAGTTATAACTTTATTTAACATACAAAAACAATAAGAGGACACACCGTTTAAACGATGTATCCTCTTGTTATTTATGTTGTTTCTGGCTACTTCTGAAGATTAGTAGTCAAGCTTTTACTTTACCAAATACTATATATTAAACAAGGTATTGGTTTGATATGCTTTCGTTGTTCACAACGCGACGGATTGTTTCTGCAAACATATCAGCAACCGAAATCTGCTTAACCTTTGAACATCTGTCGGTGTATGGAATAGAATCGGTAAATACAATCTCTTCTATTGCAGATGCTTCTACTCGTTCGTTGGCTGGTCCGCTCATCACACAGTGCGATGCACAAGCACGTACACTCTTCGCTCCCGCTTCCTTCATAATGTCGGCAGCCTTCGTCATAGTGCCTGCGGTGTCTACCATATCGTCTACAATAACAACGTTCTTGTCCTTCACATCACCGATAATCTGCATTGTTGCAACCTCATTGGCACGTGCACGTGTTTTGTTGCAAAGCACCAACGGACAGCCAAGATACTTTGCGTATGTGTTTGCACGCTTAGAACCACCAACATCAGGACTGGCTATTACCATATCTTTCAAGCGCAGGCTCTGCAAATATGGAAGTAACACACCGCTTGCATAGAGGTGATCCACAGGCACATCGAAGAATCCTTGTATCTGGTCTGCGTGTAAATCCATTGTAATAAGACGGTCAATACCGGCTACACTGAGCAAGTCGGCAACTAATTTTGCACCGATACTCACACGTGGTTTGTCTTTTCTATCCTGACGCGCCCAACCAAAATAAGGAATAACAGCAATAATGTTGCGGGCAGATGCACGCTTTGCAGCATCAATCATCAAGAGCAGCTCCATTAGATTGTCAGAGTTAGGGAATGTACTTTGTACAAGATATACGTCTTTTCCACGAATACTCTGTTCGTAAGAAACCACAAACTCTCCATCAGAGAAGCGTGTCATTAACGAATTGCCTAAAGGACAACCCAAACTTGCACAAATTTTTTCTGCCAAGTATCTCGTCTTTGTTCCCGAGAATACTAAAAAAGAGTTTTCTTCACTCATTTCTATTAGTTGTTAAAT
>ERZ772955.797-NODE-797-length-22746-cov-5.050637_pt1 | contig 22746 bp, 18 predicted proteins | sample MGYA00511133_ERZ772955 | MGnify/ENA primary metagenome ERZ772955 (study PRJEB29015, sample SAMEA2737914) | human oral metagenome | biome: human oral; feature: human-associated habitat; material: dental | place: China | collected 2149 ... | reverse complement strand
ATAGCCGAGTGCCGGACAAGCCGCCGATGGGGCCGCGAAAAAAGCAGTCGACGTGACCGATAAGGCAACGAAAGGAGGTGACCTGATGTAGTTAACACACACAGTTGGCATTAGTAATAAGATTGGTTCAAAAATGGTATAATCATGACTATGATGAGTCTTCGTGCGGTGCATGCTGGGTCTGGATACCAGTACCTGCTGCGGAGCGTGGCTACTAATGATGCGCACGACTTAATCATCGAAACCGACTCAAAGACTGCACTTGCTCGTTACTATGATGAGAAAGGAACACCTCCCGGTAGGTGGGTTGGTACGGGATTGAAGGGGTTTGATTCCGAGAAAATTCATGCCGGTGCGGTGATTAATGCAGATCAGATGGCGAACCTGTATGGTGTTGGTCTGCACCCAGAAGCAGAAGAAATCTGGAAAAATGGGGGTTCTTATGCTGATGCTAAATTAGGGCGGGCATTTCAAATGTCCACGGGAGAAATCCCTGTTTTAAAGGCTTTGAAGCAAGCAGAAAAGCATTTTATCGCCACAGAAAAACGCGGACCGACCATGGAAGAGCGTTCCGATATGGCGGTACGGGTCGGTAAAAAATACTACATTGAAGAAACCGGGTACACGAACCCTAGTGGTGATGACATAGTCTCGTGGATTAACAAACAGCAATCCAAAGTTCGGCAAGCAGCCGCTGGATTTGATTGGACTTTCTCGCCGACAAAAAGCGTGTCAGTTTTATGGGCAGTAGCGGATAAAAAAACCGCCAACAAAATCGAAGAATGCCACCACAAAGCAGTCCAAGAAGCCCTATCATGGGCAGAAGAAAATGCAATCTACACCCGGGTAGGCACCAACGGAATCCAACAAGTAAAAACCCAAGGGCTCATAGCCGCGGAATTCACCCACTTCGATACCCGTACCGGTGATCCTGATTTACACTCACACGTGCTCGTATCTAACAAGGTTCAAGCACCAGACGGGCGATGGTTAACACTAGATTCGCAAGAAATATTCCGCAATGCTCAATCAATCAGTGCTCGTTATGATACTGCTTTAATGGAGATTCTATCTAGGGAAATGGGATTAACGTTTGAGCCATCACAACGAGAAGGCGAGTCCACACCAGTATGGGAGATCGCTGGCGTCCCTCAGTATCTTATTTCTATGTTTTCCTCTAGGCGGGAACAGGCACGCCCGGTTTTTGACCAGTTAGTCGCTGATTATTCGAAACAACATGATAAACAACCGGATAAGATCACAAAGATAAAACTGTGGGAGAAAGCAATTCTGCAGACCAGGGACGCAAAGAAACCCGCCCAATCTTTGGGACAGTTACGGGAAAACTGGGCGATTCGTGTCCAGGGTTTAGATCATGGTGATGAGCTACTAAAACAGATTCAGGAGGTTGTGGCAAACCCTGAAGGTGATCAGCGGCAGGTTTTCGGGGAAGGGGAAAAATGGCAGGAAAGTGTTGAACAGGTTGCGGAAACAGCACTAGCAAATGTTACTTCCAAGCGTGGGGTGTTCGGGGATCATCATGTCCGTACCGCGGTTTTTACGGAATTAAAAGGGTGGAAATTTCATAATGCGGCAGAGTTAGCGAAAGCAGGAACACAGATTGTTGACTACATTCTAAAACAAAAAGTAGTCTCATTAAGCCCCGGGGAGGTGCTGGATTTACCATCTAGGCTACTAGGTGATAATGCCCTAGGGGTGGATCGTCGAGTAGGGAGAAACCGGTATACAACGCAGGAAATCTTAAATGCGGAACAGCTGGTTTTAGATTCCTGCGCGGAGCCTACACCATACACGGCGCCAAACCGGGATATTGATGAAGCGCTGGCGGGGCATGAAAAAGCCCACGGGTGGACGCTGAATGAGGGGCAAGAAGCAATGGCGCGAAGCCTGCTCACCACGGGGGCGTTAGTGTCCTGTGGGGTCGGCCCGGCTGGTACGGGCAAGACCACGAGCATGCAAATCGTGTTGAAAGTATGGGCAGATCAGGGCAGAAACGTTATTGGTTTAGCACCATCAGCGCAAGCAGCATCAGTGCTAGAGGAAGAAATCGGGTGCGAAACAACTACAATTGACAAGCTAACGTTTACATGGCGAGGCCAACATCCCAAACTTCCGGGGCATGATCTTGACGCACTAGAGATCAAGATTCAGCCGGGTGATATGTTACTTGTTGACGAAGCTGGTATGGCATCAACCCAGAATCTCGCCGCGCTTGTCGAGATAGCGAAAGAGTCCGGTGCGGTAGTGCGGATGATTGGTGACCCGCACCAGTTATCCGCAGTAGGTAGCGGGGGGCTGTTTAATTCTGCATGCCAGATCACCGATGCTGTGGAACTTACGGAAGTGATGCGGTTTTCCGGGGGGAAAGATACCGAGCAAGCAGATGCTAGTTTAAAGATTCGTAAAGGGGATAAAACTGGTCTTGATGTGTATGAAAAACGGGAATGGGTCAGCGGGGGCACACGCCAAGACATGGTTGATTCCGCGGTGGCGGATTATCTAGATGATATCGCCCGCGGGCGGAAATCGTTGATTGTGGCGTCAACGAATGCTGATGTTGACCGGATGAATCAGCAAGTACGGGCGTATCGTATCAGCATCGGTGAGGTGGATGATAGACGCCATATGCGAGTCGGTCGGGGGGATGTGATTGGTGTGGGAGACATCGTGATCACCCGGCAGAACAAACAGTTTTACCGTAAGGTGCAGGGGAAGAATACGGTCATTGGCAAGGTGATGAATGGCCAATTATTTACCGTTGTGGGGCTGCAACGTGATGGGGATGTAGAAGTTAAAGACCTGAAAACCGGGAAACGGCAGGTGATTCCCGCGGACTATGCGGCGGAAAATATGCATTTAGGGTATGCCGCAACGGTGCACCGTGCTCAGGGAGCAACGGTGGATGTGTGCCGCGCGGTGGTCGATCAAGCGGTGGATCGTGCAGGGTTATACGTTGCGCTCTCGCGGGGGAAGAAAGAAAACCGGGCGTATTGCGTGACCGAAGCCGACTTTGATTTCGATGCGGAAGACATGCATTACCACATGGGTGGGCATAATGATGGGGAATTAACGCCGCGGAAAGTGTTGGAACAAGCGTTAGCGAAGGATAATCGGTCACGGTCAGCAACGGAGATTGCCCAGCAAGAGCTCGCTGATAGCATGTCTCGGGATCGGGTTCAGGCATTATATGTGCATGGTTGTGACCTTGCCAGGTCAGCGCTGGCAGAACACGTTCGAACATCACTCGTCGATGCCCTCCCCCATGGCGTGTCATTGGATGCTGATGCTACGTGGCGGATTGATACCGCGTTGAAACGCGTGATTGAAAACGGTCTTGATGTTCAACACCTCACGTTAGAAAAGTTGAAGCCGGACTTTTCATCTGACGATATGGGGGCGGAGATTGCCTCATGCATCAGCCGGCAATACAACCAGGAAGCAGTCATCTCCACTGTCAGGGACAACATAGTCCGAGGACTGCCGGATGATACGGCACAAAAGCTAGCATCAGAGGATCGTGGGGTAGAACATATTGATGCGGCTTTAGCCCGCATGGCAGATGCCGGAGTAGATGCTGACATGATTATTCCTCTGCTATGTGAGCAGGATTGGGATGCTGCAGGCAGCGTTGGTGAGGCTATTGCGGCACGCATAGATGAATATGCAGCCGATGCTGCATCTACTATCCCTTCCCCTCCCCCAGCATGGGTTGGGGAAGACACCGAGTTAGCTACGTGGTTACGGGAAACCTACGAAGTCTTACGCACACCAACAGCCAACAGTGACACGGTGGTCCCGGAAATCACCGCCGGTGAAGTCATTGAGAACGCTGATTTTCATGGTATGTCTTTTGATAAACGCGCACTAGAAGACGTCACTTTTGTGCACTGTGATCTTCGTGGGGTAGATTTCAGTTCCACTACTTTACGTCACGTAACGTTTAAGGATTGTCAGATGGACGGGGCGGATTTTTCCCAGTCAGCACTATCAACGGTCACGTTTGATGACTCCACACTGCCGGAGGCTGATTTCACCGAGGCAACGATGAGCGCGGATTCTCGAACCGCAGTGGTGAAGTTTAGCGACTGTATTTTAGAGAAAGCACGATTTGTTGGGGCCGCGATCATCAATGTGGTGTTCGAGACGTGCCGGATGGTGCAGGCAGATTTCCGGCATATCATGGGGGAATTCGGGTTCTTTTATGACAGCGATCTTACTCAGTCACAATGGTCACAGACGCCAGGCGGCGGCATTTCGGATGTGACAGCGGAAAACTGTGTAGGAGAAGAAGAGAACCCTATTGTGCAAGAATCCGCCGCACAAGAAGAATGGTCCCAGCAGCACAAAGCAGCCCAGGAACGGGCTGCCGATAACACCACTGATTGGTGGCAAGAGGATTCTCATGAGGATGAAGATAACTTCCTCCTCTGATGCTGACGCTTAGAGTGTGTGAGATTGGTCTTGCTGCTGGGCAGCTGTTAATTCCTCATTCTGGTCCATGGCCATATCCGTGGTGGTGGCCATGGCTGTTGACGCGGAAACGTCACTAACGCCCTGGGCCTCAATGAACGCCGCAATGGTGTCATGGTCGGCACCAACAGCCACGAGATCATCAATCTGTTCAGATGGCGATAGCATGGTTGTTTTTACCTGGTCAAGGGCATCCTCATCATTGTAGTCAAGGGTACGGCCGGCACTATCTAACATGGCATAGGAGGCGTCATTGACAGCTTCTAGCCGGGTGATCGCCTTATCCAGGTTAGGGTCCTTGGGCATGTCCCAATCAAGGGGCTGCGTGAAATCATTATTTTGCACCAGGTCAGCGGTTTCGTTCAGGCCCCGGCGGGCAAATTCGTACGCTAGATGATCCCGAGGAGCGCTAGGGTGGTCGATCACGTGGCGGATAGTTTCCACAACGAGCACACCAGCGGAAAACCGCATAAGAGCGGCAGGACCAGCAGGATACGGCATGCGGGACTGGGCGCGCCTGCGGGGCTGCGCCTGCACCGCTTTCAGCAGCCGGGCAAGACGGTATGCGGTTCTGCGATCACGACTTGGGGTCATTATTCGTCCTTAGAAGGTTGGCTTGTCGGCAAGGGAATAAGTGGGGTGTCGGCTTTTTTACAGTCGGCAAAGACCCCATCAGGTTTCATGATGCGGTCCATATGGTAGTCGGCGTGGAGCCGGTAAAACGTCTCCAGGTACGTGTCCGGCTCCTGGATGCGGAGTTTTTCAAACCTGCACCATAAAGCGGTAAACCGTTTAATCGCTTCCGGGTGTTTATGCCACTCGGGTGTCCAGTTCACCTGTGATGCCCTGCCTGCGGTTTTACCATAGTACGGGCAGAGTTCTTTCACGACGAAGGAGATCACATCAGGATACAGCGGAGGAATGGGCGGTTCGGCAAAGAGCTCCGCTTTCATGATCCTGGTTTGCTCGTCAATGAGACGAGCAAGCGCTTCAGCAAGCCGGCTATCAGTAAGAATAGCATCACTCTGGGCGGCAAGAAGATCACTCACATGGGGTTTCAGCGCTGGGAGGAGCCCCCGTTCTAACGCTTGGGCGAATTGATCAGTCACTGTCATTGATATGGCACGTCCTTTCAGGATTTTTTCATTCGTAACCCGGCTTTAATATCAGCCGGCCAGTAGTCACGACGCCAGAAGGGTTCGAGTTCGGCAACAATAGGGCGTCGTTTCGCAGCAAACACCACAGCCCGGTTATCGCCCAGGCTGGCAAGCTCGGAAACGGTGAGGATTTTCTTTTCCCGGGTTTGTTTCGACACGGAGCGAGAATCTTTCGAATTCGACACAGAGGTGGTCCACTCCTCATAATCCCCAATCAAGGATTCCAGTTTGGCCAGCATTTTTTCGTCTCGAACACCACCACCATAAAGCAGGATAGCCGCCGCTGACCACAGGGATTCCATGCCCTCTTCACCCCACACCCCAACACCTTGAGCATAGGACTGCAAAATAGTCATGAGAATGATTGACCTGGACCCATAGTGGGAATACAACCTGGGAAGCTGCGGCCACCTCACAACGTTCGCCGCCTCATCAAGCGGGGCCACCAAGGGCACGGGAAGCCGGCCACCGTTTTCTTCACCATAGGTTTCTGCCGCTTTCATCACCGCGGCAGTCAACGCCGTGGTCAACGCCGCAGCGTTATCAGCACCCTCTTTACTTAAAACATAAAGAGTATCGTGGGCGCTACGAACAAAGGCTTCGGGAGAGAATTTCCGCGCACCAGATTGAGGCGTCACCCATTGGGCTGCTGCTTTCCGCCCCAGCGGAGACGCCATTTGGGCGGCCTGGGAGAAAATACCTGACCGGGTTTTTTCCGTAATATTATATGTGCTCTCCAGCGCACTAGCCTGCATATCCCACTCGCCGGAGTTCTTCAACAACCCCACAGGAGTGCGATCATCCTGGTCATTTACCCAAATGTACACATCCGTAATAGGCTTGTTCGCCACAGTAGCGGCAAGGAATAACCGGGCAAGAAGATCCCTACCCCCATCAACGAAAAACGCGTCACCACCAGTGGTTTCGCTGCTGCTGCTGGCGCACTTGAAGATGTCAGCGAGTTCCGTTGCGGCGGCATCCATGGTTCGCGGCTCCCGCCGGATAATATCAAGAGGATCGAAATACCAGGGTTCTTGTTCGAATTCCGGGGCGATCCATTGCGGGTCAAAAACGTACACGTCACCACGGGCGGCAGTAATCCCAATGGTGTCGTCGATAATATCGCGTTTATTCGAGGTCGTCAGCACCGGCCCCGGGGCGTCCACAATAGCGGGAATCACCTGGGAAGTGGTTTTACCCATGCGGGGGCCGAAAATCACCAGGTACAGGTCCTCCCACGTAGAATACAGGCCAGTTTTCGTATTCGGAATTTTTCCCATACGCAACCCTGGGTGAGTATCAGCAAGACCCTGAGGAAGCCATTTCCGGGACTTTTCCACCGCCGCCGCACGCGATAATGATTGAATATCTTTACGACCAGCAAGGTGTTTCGCGGCCTTATCAACACGGATGGTGGGCTTTTTCACCCGCCGAATTGTAATCCAAACCCCAACACCTGCAAGCACACCAATAATGCAGCCTAAGATGATGGTGGCCGATGACGTCCACTGAACACTGCCCCGGTAGAGTCGAATCACCGTCAGGAACGGATTCATGGAAAGCTTATCCGGGGCCCCAGTCATTAGGTGCGATAACCATAAAGCGGTTTGTATCAGAATAAGCGCCGCGGTAACAGTCACTAAAAGGATGATCCCTAAAACAGTTTGGGGATCTATGGTTTTCCCGGCATCGCGGGCGTTCGCGCGTCCCATTATGACTCCATATCCTCAACAAGATCAGCCAGGTTCGTGTCCTGCCAACGCTGATACCCAGGGGCTTGGGCCATATCAAGGGCACGGGTATCATCAGGGTCGGCCACAATCTCAACAGCCACACCATTTTTCACCGCCGCCGCAGCGAAATCATCAGAGTCAAAGTCCGGGTAATTCGTGGTGATAATGACACGCCCAACATCACCACCTCGCGCAGTGATGGCCTTATGGGCAATCCAGATGGCTTTTTCAATGACTGATTGTTCAGCAGAGACAATATCACCCGGAACACGGGTGTAATCATTAGGGAAAAAATCACCATACCAAACCGCGGTGTTCTCCGCGTCAACAATAGCGAACGACGCCTTGGTGTCTTTTTCTACCGCAGCAGTCCATAACCGCACCGTGGGAACAGCCTCAGGCAGGTCAGCAAGCTGTTGTACCCGCTGGTTATCCCGGCTTTTAAAGGTTTTTTCCCGAAGACTTTCATAATCCACACCAATTTTCCGCAATGAGACTTTGTATTTTCCGAAATCTTTCTTGTTCATAAGACCATGCTCGGTGGCGAACTCTTTCAAGTCCTCGTGAGTGCTCGCAGCCTTCAGGCTGGTTTTATGATCGGCAACCAGCGAGTCAATCTCCGCCCAGCGGGCCCGTTCAGCATCAGAAAGCGACATAATAGGTGTTCCTTTCAATAGAGAGTGGGAATATCCTGCGACAATCGCATAAAAATGAAGAAAATCCATGAGGTGTATGCGCCGTATCAGTTTCAGGTAACACCAGGACTTGCGGAAAGGTCAATCCCCTCTCCCCCTGCCCGCTATCACCAGGTAAAAGGCGAAAACACCACCAAGATAACATCAAGGCATCATTATTGTGAGATAGTGCCAACATATTCCAGATCCGAGAGTTTCCATGCATCACTGTCAGGTTCTTTCACCATGCTGGCCTGGGCTTGTGTTGTATAAAGCGGGGTGGTATCCCCGTCTTCGTGCCACACAAACACCCGGATTGTCAACGGGACAGTAGCTGTGGTGGCGTCTGCCGGTGGGGCGTGGAAATCCGCGGCAGGTTCCGCTACCGCGTGCACCCGGTCGTTATGCTCCGCCCATAAATCCCATTGCTTCGGTTTCGGCGCCTTATTGCGGGATTCAACAATAACCCGGTATTTCCCGGTGACCCGATCTTGGACCCGTTTCACGGCATCCGCCGGGGAATCGTCTTCCGCAGGGTTATAGGAGTGCACCGCAGCGGCAAGACTAGCGGCAGCAACCCCCACATCCGTTACTACCGGGTCTTCATCATAATGATCAGCCACCGCCGGTGTGCTGGAAGTACCTGTAACCCGCAGGATAATAACAACGGTACCAATCAAAATGAGAAGACAACTAGTCAAGACCAAACAAAGTCGCCAGTGTTGGTATAGTTTCTGTCTCATAGCGGCTATTTCACTTTCTCTTTAAACTTTTTCGCGTTTTCGGGAATCACTTTGACGTAATGCTGGGTTTCAGGAAACGCAGGCACACCATGCGCTTCCTGCACGTTCCCGGGGCCGGCATTATAGGCAGCTAGGATCAACTCGGTGTCATCACCACTGACCAGGCCTGCGGATTTCCATTCCGCAACGCTGTCAGCATGTTTACAAAGCAGTCGCCCCGCCGCCATCACAGCGTCGGGAATATCGTTCGGATCCCCGCTTCCCGGCGGCCCAACCGGTTTGCCGTTATCGTCGACTTTTGCCCCATGCCCCACCCAGGTGTCCGGGGTGAATTGGGCCGGCCCAGTCGCCCCAGCAGGGCTGATAGCTGTGGTACTGAACCGGGATTCTTGCTCTAACAAGGCAGCAATCAACGGTGGTGAAATTGCTTTGCACTGTTTCCCAGAAAGTTTGATCCATTTCACAAAGGCCTCGGGGATTTCCCCGTTGGTGTCTAGGCCCTCATCAACCCCGGCCACGGAGTCGCAATCATCAACACTCCCGCCCCCATCAGGTGGGGCTGCCGAGTTACCGTCAGGTGCCGACCCGTATTTTTGCCCCGGCTTTGGAAAACCATGCCCTTGAGTGGTCACATGAATGTGATCGAAATGGTTTTGGGTTGGTGATCCCCGGTCTTCCATCATGTTTGATTCGCCCTGCGCTGGGCTATAGCGTTGCCGCCAAATGAAATATTCCACCTGGAAGTATTCACGGTTGCCCCATAAATACTCCATGATCTCATCACCGAGTTTTTTCCCCTCATCGGTATCCCAATGCGGGATCATGATATCGGCGGCACGACCAGACGGGTGATCCGGGTAGGCGTCATACGGCCGCCACCCACCAATGGTTTCAATCTCCGGGAAGCGTTGAGCAACAGCCCGAGCAATACGGATAGTGTCGATCTGCATGTGTTCCTCGGACACAATCTTGTCGGAATCCGGCAACTCCCCCGAAGACTTCCGGGATTTTTTCTTACCAAGTTTGCCCGACTTGCCGGATTTCTTCGGAGAAGCAGCATTCACCTTCGCCTGCACCGCGTCAGCAAGCATGGTAGCGAATGCTTGCTTGCCGCTCTCGGTCAGGTGAATACCATCAGGGCCAACATAATCACCGTGTTCTCGCACCTTGGCCGCCCAGTCAGCAACAACCACTTTGGATTTATTCTGCTCCACCAGCAGGTTCACCACCGCACCGGAGGTGACTCTCGGGCCCGCAACCGTGGTCAAAATAACCGTGGCCCCGTTCGCGGCTTTTAACGTGCGATCTATGTGCCCCTGGGTAAACGGCCCATTCGTCCCCAACGCCATAATAACGGTTTTCACCTTAGGGTTTTTCGACTCCAAAATGTCAAGACCCTCGGAATATTGCCGGCCAACCTTCGCATCAATAGAAACCGAAGGAATAGCCTTTTGAATTTCCTGCTTAGCACCAACCGTCAGCGAATCACCAATAAGAAGCACCTCATCCCCCTTGGCCGCCGAGCCACCACCGGAACCGGGCTCAACCGCTTTTTCCAACCATGGCCGCGGATTCACATCATGGCCACCGCTTAACCTACCGCCCTCCCAAATCTCGAAATGCACATGGCTTCCCCCAGGCCCAGCAGGAATCACTTCACCGTTATACCCCTGGTCAGCAATGTGTTTACCAGCCTTGACAGTGTCTCCGGTTTTCACGAAAATGTCCTCAGGGAACATGTGCCCATACACCGTGGAATACAGTTTCCCGTCAATCTGATGATCAATAATGATCCACTGGCCGAACCCTGATGCCGGCCCCGCCGCAACCACAACACCGTCAGCAAACGCAAAAATAGGGGTTTTAATCGCTTGGGCGATATCAATCCCTTGATGATCAGGCCGATCAGGGGTCCGCCATTCCGATTTCACGTTCTGCGGGTCCAAAGCATTATGCTCCGGCAGGCTATATGCGCCAGATGGGACACCACCATCAGCGGAAGAACCCGAATCAATAGAGCAATGATCATTACTCCCACCGTTAATGACGGTAATGAAAAGAACAAGCATCAAAATGATAGCGCATATCGAGCCAAGAATACGTGAGGTCTTTTTCATCACACGTCACCGGCTTTGAAGAAGTCATCGAAGCGAACATTGGTGTTATGCAGCTGAAACTCAATCTCGGTGGGGGTGAGTATGGTATGCAGCGGGATTCCCGGGGAACCATCTTTTGACGGCTTAATCATGAACCTGCCTCGACCAGGTGGGGTAGCACGAGCACCGCGAGTACGCGCCCGCCGCGGGTGCGCCCCCTTCGACCAGCTTGTGACCATAGCGCCCTCAGCGGGGGAAAACTCTAGTCGAGAAGATAAAATATCTAACTCCGAGTTAGGAAGCCCCCCACAAATCACCATGCCGGCACGCTCAATGAACCCCATGGCGGTTTTCCGGTCTTCCTCAGTCGGTAACGCCTCTAAGTCTTTAAACGTGTGGGTGATCATGTTCAACACGGTGGCATCAGTGCGGTTCAGCCGGGTCAGCGCATCAACATGAGACACCATGCCCGGGGCGGCGGATAACACCTGCCACATCTCATCTAACGTGGCCGAAAAATACCGTTGCGGCCCCAGCCCCGCATCAGCGAGCATATGGGCCGCCTCGATAGCGCCAAACGCCGACGCCCAGGCAGCCATCATCACAGCGGCTTTCATCGACTCATCACCACGGTCAATAGAGGACACATCAATGCACACAGCAGTGGAATCCACATGGATAGGGGTGGAGGTTTCCCCAGCGAAGATTTGCCCGGTCGGCCCGTCAAGAAGCGCATTCAGGGATCGGATCAGCGGATCAGTGAGCTCATACCACTCCGTTTTCGTGCGGCAGCACCCTTTTTTCCGCAGCTGGGCAGAGCCTTGAGCTAAATGATCAATCAAATCTTCCAAGATCGGGGGATGATCCCAGTCAATAGCGGCAAGATCATACATTTCCCGCAACGCAACCGAAATCAACATGGCCTCATAGTCATGAATATGATCCGAACGACCCAACCCCACCAAGGTAGACACCATAGTCACCTGCCGGCCATGAACCTGCTCACGTGCCCGACGAAGCATTTTCTGCAACATCTCAACAGTGCCGGTATCCCCCGCCTTGGTGCAGGCGGTGATTTTTGCCTCTAGCTGGGGAATCACCCGGCCTAAAGCCCCAACATCTAACGGGTTCAGCGTCCCCATGCCATGGCCAATAGTGATCACCTGGCCCCCTACCTGATGCACAAACCCTACGTATTCGCCCTTAATATCACCGGCGATAATGGGAATATGCCCTTGAGCAACATCCCCCATGAGCATCTTCCGAATAAGCGTGGATTTCCCTAAACCAGGAAGCGACAAAACAAAACATGAAGGATTCGCAATAATCCCCTCACGGAACCAGCTCAAAGGATCACAACAAATCTCAGCACCAGTAATCACATGCTCCCCAAGCGGCGCCCCAATCGCCGGGGCGGGGGCACCAACAACATTCGGGTTGAAACCCGCCCCCAGGTTCGTAGTCGTCTGCCATTCCTGCGGGCCAGACACCACCGCGGCATGACCCGACCAGCGGCCGGAAAAACCCCGTGCCTGCGGCAAGCCAAAAGGCTTCTCCTTCACCACAGGCGCATCAGCACCCGGCTGCTGTAATAATCTTTCTACCTGGTGGGCATGGCGTTGATACGTGCGTAACCACCGATAATACCGCCACCCTTGACGAGAAAACCTTCGCGGTGCGGGAATATCCCCAGCAATAATCTGGTCATGCAGCGCTTCAAAATCTGGATATGATACTTGTGCCATGAAAACCCCTACTTCACAAAGGTGCTCGTCAACTGCCAGCCGTATGCGGGGACACCGCCGGCAAGGAGAACACCTATATGTTGGCGGCCGAAAAGCCTCGTTAAATGCAGCCTGGTTCTTGGCGATAATGACGCCACCAAATCCGTAGCGAAATCCTCCACCTGCTCCGATGACGGCGCCGACAGCACAATAATGCCATCACGGCGAAACGGTAAACCAGCATCATCGAGCACAAACGTTGGGTCTAGAGGGCGCACTATTTCAACGAAATGTATTTTCTCCCCATCCTGGAGCATACTGGTGGACACAATATCTTCGAATTCTTGAACAAAGTCCTCAGCAGCATCGGTGGATAACAAGATTTCAAAAGCCACACGATACACCTGATCGCACTGGATAACGTCGTAATGCTCCACTAATGTTTGCGCAACCGGGGGAAACACCGGGTCAGAATCAGGCGCCCACAACGCACAAGCATGACGCGTGACACTCTCGGCGTCTTGTGGCCACCACATGATTTCTAATTCCTCCGGGGAATACACCTGCACAACCTGCTTCGCTAACCAGGTCAAAAAGTCATCACACGATCTTTTCTCGGCATCAAAAGTGACAAACGCATACGTGATTGCCGGGTCCTCCCCTGACACTACAATCGTGGAGATAACAGTCACACCAATCACAGTGCTAGCAACCCGCCGCCACGCAGCAATATCCTCTAACGAAAAAGACGTTTCACCAGCAAGAAGAATGGTTCCCTGCCCCAGGGTTGGCTGCCAAATCACGCCGAAATCAAAACCACCAGCATCACTGACGGTTTTCATCACCATGTCCCGAGTCGCAGGGGCCTGCACCCGGTTTGTGCGCCGCTTGGAGAAAAGACCAAACATATACTAAAACTCCCGTTGAAAAACGTTTTCACGCCCACTAGCTTGCTGTTGTGACCATGGATGATGTTGACGATTTCGACCACGGCACCTGGCCAACACCACAGGTGATTTGGAAACCCACATCTTGTTGATGCCGCATAGACTGCAGCCGGATAGAAGCACCAGCACCAAGCTGTTCCACATCATGGATAACGCGGGCCATATCATCATGACGATCCATCGTGGCAGTCACAAACAGGGAAAACCTGCCTAATTGGGCGCCTCGTGCCTGGGCGCGCCGAGCCGCTTCGGTGTGCTCTAAGCGGATTTCCGCTTTCGCTGACGTGATTTTTTTCGACGAATTCGCAGCCACCATGGCATCCCGGTGTTCCGCTTCCACACGGGACGCACCAACACCAGCTTCAAACGGCCGGTAACATAAGGCCACGCGTTTTCTCACCACACGATCATGCGGAGTGATAAGCCCTTGCAACAAGGTGTCTTCAAAGGTAGAGCGGGGTGCTTCCCGCATTTCCCAGGAAACAGAACGCGCACCGTCATGATAGTAGGAATCAGTTAAGGTTTCTGCCACACTCGGGCCAGCATCAGCCCAGGAAAGATCATGACCGACACCATTGATGGCCAATGCCTCAAAATCAGCCTCTGTTGCCGGGTTGAAAAACGAGTGGATACGAGCCACCAATTTCTCGTAAGAGAGCGGTTCAGCCAGCATACCGGCCCATTGCAGGGAACTCGCCCAACTCGGCACCCGGGTACCAAGCTGGTTTAAAAAACTATCATCTTTCAGGCTGTCTTTATCCAGCTTCACGGTGATAGCAATATGCCCCAACACCTCGGGGCGGGCAAGGGAAATAACCTGGGCCGCCTCCAACATGATGCGTTTAGCAATATCCGGGGCCGTATCCGAGATAATATCGCGAACCTCGTTCGCAACAAGCGACCCCGACCCAGGCCGGGTTGCCACCACCACAACGCATTGGGAAATATCCCCCGACAGGGACAACCCCGCTAACCACCTCGACCAATCAGCAGTCATGGAATTGCGCTCCCCTTGCGTCATAGCGGTTTGCCCGGTAAACGTCACATCTAAGATCACGGTGGCTTCACGACGAGGCCGGTCCAGGATCACCACAAACTCCTGCCCTGCCGAGTCAATGCCGCAAATAGCCTCGGTCCTAGCTAACAGCCCAGGAAGCCGCCGCCGGCCCCCAGGGACACGAGACTGGCCGCCAGAAATATAAATATGGGCACCATGGCGATGCCGCTGGTAATCCTGCCATATGATCTGGGCGTACTGCGCCACAGACCTGCCGGCAATCGTGAACGAGATCACCGCCATGATCACCAGCGTCAGCGGGATGACAACAACAAACCCCACCGTGCCCATGCCGGAGAGTTGAAGCAGCAGAAAACAACCAAACCCAGCCGCAAGCACAACCGTAGCCCGCATCGACAACCCACCTAACCCCGTGCGGCGGGCAGGTTCACCAAGCGCGTATTGGATTGGTTCATCATGGTCAATGTATTCAGCCATGTCAACTCCTCATATCACATGTACTCGTGGCCATTAACGGTGAATCTGCCCAGGGTAACCAAGGGACCCTTCGAAACTTTCTTCTAAAGTTCGGAAAGCACCACCGGTATTTGCAATCACCCCACCAAGCTGCCTACTCCGAGACGGCCCCTGAGAACTAGAACTCTGCGATTTCCCACCACTGTTCTCACCCCGAGGAGGCATAGAATCATGGCCACGGCCCCGAACACCAGCAGGAGCCGAGGTAGGTGCCGGCCGTTTGAACCGAGAAGGCCGCCGCCGGCTGGCACCGCCGGAACCACCACTTCGGCTCCCGCCGGAAGAATGCGACCCCGAAGGCACCGACTTCGTCGACACCGACCCAGAGCGCCCCCCAGAACTGCCGCCAGAGCCACCAGACCCACCGGAAGACCCGGACCTGCCGCCGGAACCACCAGACCCACCGGAAGACCCGGACCTGCCGCCGCTGCGGCCACCACCGCCTGCGGATGTGGATGCCCCCACCTGGCCGGAAGACCCGGAATTAGCATTCCCCGCATTATTATTGCCATTATTATTGTTCGACCGGTTATTTGCATGTGCTTTACTGGCAGAAGCGGCACCGATCGCGCTAATCGTGGCGCCGGTAGCGCCACCAACATTTGCAAGCAATGCCCCACCACCCATGCCGCCTGCCTGCGACACCATGGGGGCCACCATACGCACCAGGGAAGGCGCAATCAGGCCAGCAAGCGCCATCATGAGCGCGTTAATGAACGCACCAGTGAAATCATCACCAGACCCAGGGCGAGAAACATTCCATAACACCACCGCATACAGCAAGGCACACACGGGTTTGAACGCAACAGCCGCAATCATGTAGCCCACTAAGTGGTGCAAACCATTACGGCCGGTTTCCGTAAACGATAATGCGGCAAACAATGGGGCAAGACCGGCTGCAATAGGCAGCACTAAAACCCGAACAACACACGCCATAATCTGCATAAACGACCCGGCAATAGCGATGATCGCAAGCACCAACATCACAACAGGACCAACCTCGGCTTCTTCAAACGCGGTCATGGAAATAAAAATCTCCGGATTAGTAGCGCCGAACCTCCCCATGATATCGGCGGCTAACTCATCTGACGCGATCAGCGCCCCAGGCACGATCACGGGGATGCAGAGGGAGAAAATCAACCAACGGCCCACATTCATCCCGATTTCTTCTACCCCGTCTTGAAGCCCGCTACGACGAGCCGCCACCAGCCTGGCCCCGCCAACCAGGAACGACGCAATCAACGCGAACCCGGCAATGCCCCACACAATGTTTTTCACACCGGTCACATTGGCGGATAACACCGAAGGCGACAAGATTTTAAAATCCATCCAAAACGTCATCACTAACTGCATGGCCTGAGTGTTGCCCTCTAGCACTGCCTTGGTGAAATCCCCAATCGGATCACCCCAAAACGCGGACACTGCCGCGACCACACCAGTTGCCACCGCATCACCCGGATGCGCTCTCGTGCCTTCTTCCGCACACCAAGCTTTATGGAAAAACTCCCCCACCCGCCCAGTTGCGTCAGCAAGTTTCCGCATCATGGTGCCTTCTTCGGTGAGGAATTCATGATCGACGCAATGGTCATAAAACTTTTGATATTTGTTACGGTCATCTAATGGTTCGCCCGCTGCCGGCCCCATACCACCGATAACGATGAAAAACGCCGACATGACCGCAAGAACAACACGCCGGAAAACACGCGGCGAAGAAGATCCCTGCTCACAAGCTAGTACTTCCACATCGTCCACCCCCCATCCAAGGAATGAAGCACCGCAATCCCCTGCACCATACCCGGCATATAGAAAATCCACTCACCATCTTTTGACAGTTTCATCGTGAACCGGTGAATATCATAATGCGGATCATCTTCCGCATAGAACTTTTCCCCATCACCGATCAGTTTGTGCGCATGCTCGACCACCATAAAATCCGGCTTACACGTAATAATCCGCGCCGCTACCGGCGCCAACGTACCAAAACCCGCCTGGTAAGCCTTCACATTGCTGTAATCTTCAGCCAGGATCCCGTCCCGATCTGACGGCTTAAATTCAGCATGATCACGCACAATGGTATCGGTGAATTTTCCGCCACCGTAAAACAGGGTACGGTAATTCCACGCCGCTAACGCCGCCCCGGTCGCATCCGCACTATACCCGGTCGGGATCACACCGTTATATTTCGACGGGCCAGCCGTTTTCGACCACATGATCTCCGCCTCAGCGTTCTCACCCATGGTTTGGATAGTCAGTTCCGGGGAAATATCACACCGATTCTTACTCTCAACCGGCTTTTTTGTCAGCGGCTTCGGATTCCCCGCAGCCGGCGTAATAATCCGCCGACCATTCGGATCAACAGAAATCTGGTCTTCCCCACCACTATCTGGCGACTCGGCCACGGCCGATTCCGACCCGCCACCACTATCAGGGCTAGAAGCAGCATCCGACGACGCTACCGCACCCGTGACTGCCTTCTCCGGGGTCGAACGGAAAAGGAGAAACGCTACCACAGCCACAATCATGATGGCGGCAATAACACCAATAGTTTTTACTGTTTTACTCATGGAGTGAACCTCACAAACGTGTCTAGGTCCGTATCGGATATTTCACTAAGATCAGGCTCTGACCCTTGAGGTGGGATCACCACCCGCCACCCACCGGTCAGTGACGACAACTGGACCGGGTAGGCCGTGAGCATTCCATCTGCCCACCGGGCAGCCAGGAGCACTACGGCTTTGTCTGCTGTATAACTGGTGAATTTGAATGCGATAAACTCCGCCGGGTTTTTCACCGTCCCTTTCACGCTCACCAGCGCCCTGGCCTGCGCCCACTGGTCCCGGCCAAGGCCTGGTTCTAGTAAATATTCAGCAACTTCAGGCCACGTGTTATCATCAGCACCCGCCATCCATACCTGCGCAGTTATCGCCGCGAGCACCGCCCCCTGCGGGGTGGCGGCAAACGTGTGCGGCACCGGCGCCATATCATGCGGGCCTGCTTCTTTACTGATGGGCATTTTGAGTCCCGCCGGACCAGGCTGGAATGACAATCCCGCAGGGGGCACAGATGTTGCTGGTGACGCAGATGGTGTAGCCGGATCAGGCGCCGGCGGGTCGCTACTGCATGCTGCCAACATCATTGCCATCACCAGGATCGACCAGGTTTTTTTCAACATCAACATTCACCTACTTCACTGTCTGTTATGCGAAATATGCGGCTAACGATCCAGCGGCGGAAATAATCATGACGCCTAAAGCGATGCGGATCGCTGTCACATACGGCGCCGACCCCGAGACCGGTTCGGTCCGGTCCCGGTCGAGAATGATCATCGTGGCGAAAATCATGACGGAAATAACCGATATCGCAAGCGCCGTATACATCACATACCCCAGCCATGTCATGATTTCGTTCGTCACTGACGGTGGTGGGGTATACGGCGATCCCGGTGGATCAATCACCGGAATCGGAACCCGTGAGGGTTTCGGCACCCCAGAAGTCGCCGGCACCGCAGACGTTGAGGGCACCCCAGAAGTGGTGGGCGACTCAGAGGTTGCTGGTGCGGCAGCTGTCGATGATGCCGCGAAAATCCATACCGCCATACATCTGCCGCCTTACAGGAACGCGCCCACAATAGAGGTAGCGCCACCTAAAATCATGGCGCCGAACCCAATCCGCATGGCCATTGCGGTCGCTTCCTCACTAGAGCCTTCTCGACGAGACAGCAGCAAGGTAATCCCGGCCACCATCACTCCCACAATGGCCATGGCAATCCCGATATAAAACGCGAAATTCAGGCCCTGTTCAATCTTCGCCCCGAACCCCGCCGGCGCCTGGGGCTGCATGTTCTGCCCAGGCATTTGCGCGAGTATTTGAGATGCTACATACAACAGCATGGTTATTCCTTTTCTTGCTTGTGTTTTTGTGTATCCACCACATGAGCTGCGGCATGGAAAATATCGTGCCCTACCTGCGCAATATGCGCGGGAGGCCGCTCAGTAAGGGGTATTTTCTTCCCCCGGCGGGTGGTGTCAATATCGTCTCCAGGGCCCCATTCCGCAAGCTCAGCCATGGGGGTTATCCGTAAAGCGGGAAAGTATTCTATGTGCCACAACGGCACCAGGGATTCTAAAACCTCCAACTTATGGGCGATAGGTGCCGGATTCTTCCCAGGAATATCCGCGACAACCGCAATGCCTAACACCGTGACCGGTTCGATCTCCCGGATGCCCTGTAAAACCACATGGTGCGCGCGTTCCAAACCCGCCATCGTGGACCTGGCAACCACCACACACAACGGGTAGGCGTCATGAACTGGCCACACACATCCCGCATCCCCGGCAGGGGCCATCATGGCCGCCAGCGTTGACCCGCCGGCAAACCCATGGGCCCCAACAAACCAGAAAGCAGGTGGAAACGATGCGGTATCATCTGCAACCGGCTCAACCTCCCATAACGGAGCTGACGCCTCCGGCAGCAGGAAAGCATCATTGAGCTTAATTGACCGTGGTAAATGCACCTGATGGTTGTGATCAGTCACCTTGTCATCTTTCTTCCCTACCATGGTCTTTTTCGCTACTACCAGCGTCATAACTCCACCTGCTTCCTCACATGGTTACCGTGAATCTGCAACCGTTGACGCCGGCGACGTTGTCCGCAACGATTCCGTAGCTGACCGTGATGCCGCCCGGTCATACGTTGCCCCACGATTTGATTGCGTTTTCGCAGCCGCAGTCACAAGTTCTGCCGGCGCTTCAGCACCTAATTCGTCTGCCGCCATAGCCGATAACCACCGCGTGGTTGCCGCCGCCGGTGCTTGACCGGAATCTGTCACCGCCTGATTTTTATACGCGGTTTGGCCCACAGATTCGGATACCACCGTGGTCACGGCAGCCTCAGCAACCTCAGGCACTTCCACACCTGATGCTGTGGCTTCATCAAGGAGCCGAGTCGCCCCGGTTGTTGCGGTTTCTGGTGTAAACAGGTCCGTGGACGCCTCAATAATCTTCACGCCGGCAACCGTGGCCCCAGCAGCCGGGTCAAGTGTGGCTGCTGCCGCGATCTGGGCGATATTTGATGGGGTGAGTACTTTCTTCGCCACGGTAATGCCAGCTGCTAACGCCATTCCCCCTAATTGTTGACCAGAAACAACCAAGCGGCGTTCCACATCTGTTTGCTTGTTATCAGACTCCGTGTTTTCAGCGATACGACCAATCAAGGTTTCATCAGATGATTGTGCACGCTTGAACGTGAAACCGTTCGACCCAAAATCTAAGTCTTTCGCTAACGACTCCACACCAGCGAGTGCTACCGCAGGCCCAAGCACGTCAGCAACATAGCGCACGCTGCCTTGCGGGTCGCGTTGAAAATCCATGTTCTTGTTCGATGCTTCCACTAACCGGGTAAGTGGGGCGGCCTTTTTCACGCCGCAACGAACATCACCATCAACACACCACGATACGGTTCGGTCAGAGAGCTTCCCGTACCCGCTAGGGGTGGTGTTTTCCGCCACGGTAGCCACTCCCGCGCCCTGAGCCGGATATGCATTCATGGAATCAAGCTTGCTGGTATGTGTTCCTGCGGTTCCCGGGGAAGCAGCCGGAGTGTCAGCACCGGATGCTACCGTGGGCTGGTTTTCGCCACGAGTGGGGTCAGCAAAAGCCGCCACACCACTTACCCGGTCCGCGGGAATTTCGCCTTTACCGGCGCCAATATCACGGGCGATATCAGATACCACCGCGGCGCCTTCATCTTGGCCGATGAACGCAACCTTCGTCGTGGGGCACTGGGAAAGAATGTTCTTGGCAACCGCATTGACTTTGGTTTTATTGCCGTCGAGTTTTTCCCGCCATGATTGGTCAGTTTCAGAATGCACCCCAGGGATAAACGCCCCGGAACGAACCCCATCAATATTGACGTAAGTGCGACCAATCGATGGGGTGTCGGATTCCGCCGAGGCTGCCCCAGATTGCGCCGCAGACGACGCTGACGCTGTTGAACTAGCCGCCGCCGGGGTACTTGTCACCGGTGACGTGGGTGCCACCGCCGACGAAGTGGGGGTTGATCCCCACACCTTAGGTTTCCACGAATCCGCCGACACTGCCGACGAGCTTGGCGCTGCTGATGTAGTAGCAGGGGCAGACGTCGATACCGCATCAGTGTTGGCTACCTGGGAAAATCCCGCTGACTTGTCAACTTTTTTCCCAGTGTTCGCAGCATCAACAACCGGGGACACTACTTCCCCTAAAAATCCCTGATCAGCATTGGTATCAGTTGTGGAATCCTGGGCGGATCGGACCACAACGAATTGCATTTTAGGACACTTGGGTGATTGCTCCGCCGCGGTTGCAGGTAATGCCACCACCGATGACACAGCCAGTACCATAACTGCTATCATTCCTGTAAGCTTCATTACATAACCTTAATTTTATATTTTTTGCAAAATTATTTATGTTTCTGTGGGTGCGGGTTTATCTTCGATACTCGAAATTTTGTATGTTTTTCCTTCCTTGATCGTGCGAATTGATTGGATGAACAACAGTTCTTCTCCTTTAGGGGTGCGAACCGTAGTAGTGGCTTCTACCACGTTGTTTTCTACGGTGGATATCTTGACGCAGAAATCAGACCCCACAACATCACCGGTTAATGTGGGCCAGTCGACGGTTGCGAGATAACTCGCTGGGTCAATCACCTTGATGAGTTCTGCGGTGTTACCGGCAAAGTAGGCTTTTTGGAACGCGACGACTGCCCCTTGCGGGGTTGTGGGCGTGGCCTTGGGCTGGTCCGGGCATCGTTGTGGCGGCGCAGGTGAGGTGGAAGCCGATTGAGACGTCGTTGGTGGTGATGTGGTAGACACAGCGACTGCCGAAGGAGATGGCGGCGCAGGTGGTGGCGTTGCGACGGCATTCGTGGGGGAATCGTGTTGTATGGCGGTATAAATCCCCACAGATACCACTGCTAATGCCACCACTACCAGGGTTTTTATCATCCAGGGCGGTATGGGAGAACCCCCACTATGGGTATGCCACCGCATCCGTCGAGAAGTTGTTCCTTCAAGCTCTGGTTCCGAAGGTGAGGCGTCCTCGACGGGTGTTTTATCATCAGCTGCCGGCGGCACATCAAGATCGTCCGGGATAGCTGATGATGCGTAGTGGTCAAACCAGTTCGTAGTCACGAGTAGGGGTCCTTACATGGCGTTATGCCGCAAATGGTGTCGTCGGCAGGCCGAATGCTGGGGCTGGTTGCGCCATTGAGGTCACGGTGGGCCACTGAGGGAGCTGACCGGCTGGGACAGAGACGGGAATGTTCTGCGGCACGCTTGACGTGGCCGCTGCGGGCACGGTGGGCAGTTCTGGGGTAGGAAGTGCCGGGGTGGTTGCGGCAGCCGCCTGCGGGCCGCTCGGCATGGAATCGCCGGGTTTTTGTCCGGCTAGGGGTTCAGCGCCTTGGGCGACTCGGGCCTGGGATTCCAAATCCCAGGTGGTGTCAGCAACGGTACGGTCGAATGCTGCCCGGCCGCCGGGAACCGCGCTAGCGCCGGCTTGAGCGCCAAGGAACGCCCCGGTGGGTGCTCCCGCTAACGCCCCAGCGGTAGCCCCCACGGTGCCGACAATGGCAGGACCAACAATGGCGGGGCCGGCAGCCCAGCAGCCT